>Ga0209187_1000862_pt1 | contig 42986 bp, 38 predicted proteins | sample BantaG_FD_187430 | JGI IMG/M metagenome (GOLD analysis project Ga0209187, IMG submission 187430) | Marine algal microbial communities from Bantry Bay, Ireland - BantryBay_4 metaG (SPAdes) (version 2) | ecosystem: Host-associated > Algae > Red algae > Unclassified | place: Bantry Bay, Ireland...
TACAAAATCAAGTGGTTTTCTAATCCATGGTTGAGCGTTGCAATGTTGGGATCTATGTTGCTTTTGTTGGCGGTTATCTACACTCCGGTTCTTGCAAATATATTTAGTGTTGGGCCTATCTTGGCAGCTGACTGGGGAATAATAGCTATCGGCTCGTTAGCTCTGTATATATTTATGAAAATTATGGACACCTATCTAGATCACAAAGTAGGAGACAGAGCAGCCAAGCTCTTTTAACAGAGATTATAAATGATTATTCTCAATACCCAACTAATAGGACGTCCAGTTGCAAGTCTGCAGACTGGAGCGGTGGTTGGCAAGGTGGTCGGTATGATAATCGCCGCAGAAGATTTGAAAGTAATGGCACTTTATATAAAACAACGCGATACTCAAGATTCTATCTTGTACACTGCTGAAATTAGGGAGATTAATTTTACCGAAATTATTATAGATAATGCCGAACAGATTACTGGCACAGAAGGTTTGCCAAAGCTTAAAAAGATAATCGATCAAGAGCTAGAATTGCCCGGCAAAAAAGTGATTACCGAGGACGGTGACAAACTCGGCAAGATAGAGAGCTTCGGTATTTTGAGTGAAACATGGCACGTATCTAAATTGAATATCGCTCAAACTCTGCTTAAGAGCCTTACACACTCCAATAAAATCATTAACCGTTCACAAATAATTGATGTCAATAAAGATGCGGTTGTTGTTAAGTCTTCGAGCGTTAAAGTCGAGAAGAAAAAGGTGGCTACTGCTTTGAGCGGTAATAACTAACACGCCAACATGCTTAAGCTTGCAAATTGTAAATAAAGCAAATACTATGTATTCATGCTTGGGGGAAAACTTGCAAAACTAATATTATTTCTTGCTATTTTTATATGGGCGTCTAGCGCACCGGCGAGCTTTGGTTTGCAAGATTACCTTTTAATAACTCATATACAAACCGGTGGTCAAGATAGCGCTTCGGACGAGTTGATAAAAATCCAGAATACAACAGCGCAGGATTTGAGTTTAGAGGGTGTCGTTTTGCAGTATAAATCAGTCAATGGCTCTAGTTGGTCGACTAAATCAGAACTATCAGGCAGCTTGGCCAGCGGACAAGAAGCAGTGGTGGCTAGCGAGCAGAATGAAGAGTTCGATTTGGCAGACTTTATTCTCAAGTCTGGAATGGCGACCAGCTCGGGACACGTAAGGATATTTGATAATAATACAGATTTGGAGCTTGATTTAGTTGGCTGGGGAGAGGCTTCTAATCCTAGCGGCAAACCGACTCAAGCACACGACAAAGGTGGATACATATATCGATTACAGAATTCTGAGGATCTGTGGTTTAACACAAAAGATAATTCAGCTGATTTTGCTATATATAACATTCCTTCCGAAGAGCCTGCCGACAACAACAGCCCGACTGCACTAGACGGCTCTTTAGAGAACTACGAATTAACATTTACCACATTCCCAATTATCGAAGTTACAGAAATAATGCCTGATCCAAAATCTCCGCTTACTGACAAAGAAGATGAATTTATCGAGTTATTTAACCCTAACGCAGAGGCGGTTAATCTCGAAGATTACGTTATTTCCGTCGGTCTGAACAACAGCAAGGCTTTTGTTATGCCCAAGTTTAGTATCGGTCCAGGTGAATATTTTGCTCTATTTTCCGAAGATAGCAACCTGACGCTATCTAACACAACATCACAAGTAAACGTCGCAGCCCCTAACGGCGACAAGTTGTTTGAAAGCCCAATTTATGAAGATGCTCAAGCCGGCGAGAGCTACATATTAAGTAGTACTGGTCAGTGGCTGTGGACGCAACAGCCAACTCCTAATAAACTCAATGTGTACAAAGCAAAAATTGAGCTCGCTAAAGCTAGTTCTGATACAAAAGAATCCGAGAGTGAGGATTCTAACACTTTTGGTTCGGGCGGCAGCGACAGGGATTATAACCCCGATGAAGTCAACGTATACGAGCGGCCAGCCAGCGTCAACCAAGCTAGTTTAAACACAGCAGTACTTGTCGGAGTGGGTGGTTTAGCGCTATGCTATGCTTGTTATGAATATAGATACGACCTTAGCAATAGATATCACCGACTTGTCGGGTACTTTAAAGCTCGCTAAAAAACTAGCTAAGACCCTCAAAGGTGGGGAGGTGATTGAGCTAGTCGGAGATATTGGTGCTGGCAAAACCACATTTACAAAAGAGCTAGCCAAGAGACTTGGTGTTGAAGAAGAGGTTGTATCTCCAACTTTTACTATCAGCCGTCGGTACTCTGCCAGAGACGGCTTGAGTCTGCATCATTATGATTTTTATAGACTCGATGATCCAGGCATTATGCAAAACGAAATACTAGAATCGGTAGCTGAGAACAAAGTTATAACTATCATAGAATGGGCGGGCGTGGTTTCTGGAGTCCTGCCTGCCAAGCGCATTACCGTTAAAATATTATCTACTGGTGAAAGTTCTCGAACTTTTGAAATTAGCGGAACAGAAGATTTTCAAAAGCAGGAGCCCCAGCGATGAAGATTCTTGCGTTGAAGACAGACACTAAAGAAGCACAGATTTTACTAACTGAGGGCACGGACGTTTTGTCCGAAGAAAAATGGCAAGCCCACAAAGAGCTTTCAGTTACACTACATGCCAAAATAGAAGATCTCTTAAGGGTCAACAATATTGACTATAAAGACCTACAGGGACTGATCGTTTTTCGTGGTCCAGGCAGCTTCACAGGTCTGCGTATTGGGATAACTGTAGCCAATACTCTGGCTGATGGCTTGAATATTCCGATAGTCGGCACACAAACAGATGATTGGATTAATCAAGGAATGGGTAAGCTCAAAGATGGCAAAAATGATCGGCTGGTCTTGCCTGAATATGGGGGTGAGCCTAACATTACTAAGCAGAAGAAGTAGGTTGTCTTACCAGACAGGGATGTCGTTAGGTAACGACGAGACCTTTGTTCATTTTTTGTGTGCCCAAAAAATGAACCAAAAAATGCAGCCCGGCACAAAATCACGATATAACAAAAAGAAATGTTTTGTTCTTCAAAAAGATAGTCGTTTTCTCCCAGAAAACAGCTTTTTGAAGCTCAAAGACACGAAACACCTCTTTTTGCTATTCGGATTTTGCTTATGGGCGTTAGAGACCATGGATGCTTCGCAAGTGCATAGATTGGAAAAACGCAGCAGTGTATCAGCTTAACCTTCTTACTAACATTAACTTGTAGTTAATCTTACTAGGAAAGCGACAGGCAGACATAGGTAAAGATACCATTAGGATCACAACACAAGAAGAACAGGTTGCAGTACCAAAGTATTTGCACTTATATCCGCCTGCCACAGACATTTGCCTATTTTCATCTCCTTTCAAGATATGAATGATTGGGATTCAGCTTGATGAGAGCAGTGCAACCGCCCATGCACCAAAGCCAACAGTACAAGCTCCAAGAATCAGTCCTAGGAACAAATACGCAATTCCCGCAGGACCTTCGTTGCCCGCATCCCACGAATAACCTGCACCCATAGCCGATAAGACCGCGAGTATTATTGGTAGAGCAACCATATTTCACCTCCTTTCGAGATGGTGAAGTTGGTCAACCTCTATTCCTAGGGGCTGAAGCTGAAAGTTGTGCTCGTGAAGACTCCGTCGCAAACGAAAGCCTCCCGAACTTGACCGTCTGGGTTGGTGCCACGGATGGTGAATTTGGCATTGTCGAACCTTGCACAGCCACTGAAGTCTGTGATGAAAGCATCCTTCGAGAGGATTTCGATTTCGGTCCAGCCTGCAGCTTCAGCTGCTGGCACTACACCGTCATCACCAGTAGCTGCTCCACACGCCCACCATATAAGGACTGCGATTGGGATGAGTGCCAGGGTGAAAATTACTTCTCCCCAACCATGCAGGTGGTTGCGCCGTTTCCTCGATGTCATTGTTGTGATTTCCTTTCGTTTTGACATTGGGTTTAAAGTTAACTAGCTAAATCTAACTAACTCTAAACCCAATACCATTCAAAAGGTATGTCTGTCTGTCAAAGTACACTCCCTGATTACAATCAGCAATCAAGTATACAAATAATCGCACTTTATCAATTGAATGTCAATGAGAAATATATTATACAATATCTAGCACTCACAAAACCAAAACTTATCCCACCCCTGTTAGAGTCGTAATTATTGGTGAAGTCAACATAGTATAGATCGTCACAACATCTTCGAAAAGAGTTCGAGAGTTATTCCTACTCGCAAACTCCCCAAGTTTACTCCTCCTGTTGGCATGTGCCTCACAATACTTATTGTGCGAAGCATCCATGGTCTCTACTGCCCATAAGTAAAATCCGAATAACAAATAACTATATTTTCTGTCCTCTGGGCTTCAAAAAGCCGTTTCTTTGGAAGAAACAACTCCTTTTTGAAGAAGAAAATATAGTTATTTGTTATATCGTGATTTTGTGCGGGCTAGATTTTTTGCTTACTTTTTCATCAATGGAAAAAGTGAGACTCAATTTGTTACTTTGGAAAAGTAAATGATCTGTCGGATCGCTCCGACAAGCCCGCGAGCGGCTAGTGCAAAACATTAAATTACAGTAAGCAACACTTGTCTGCAGGAGTAATCCCAAAGTGCTATTGCTTGACCATACAGCTACAGCGAGGTACTATGGATATACAATAAATAAGGAGGACCATGGATTCATTAACAGACGAATCGTTGTCAGTAGTTGACGAAATTAAAGATTCTTTAACAGGGATTTTAACCACAGCTATAGACTACGTACCAAGAATAATTGCTGCAATTATTGTAGTAATAATCGGCATGATCATAGCAAAGATAGCCGTCAAAGTAGTAACTAAATTGTTCGGTATCGTAGAGGATAACTCTATGGTCAAGAACTTGTTGGCAAAAGCTAATCTCAAGCAAGTTAAGCTAGGTAAAATCGCCGGAATGATTACAAAGTGGGTTGTAATGATCGTTTTCTATACAACCGCAGCTGATTTGTTGGATATGGCAGTTTTATCGGATACTATTGAAAGTATTTTGGGCTACTTACCTAAAATATTCGGTGCATCAATCGTTGGTGTGATTGTCTATTTGGCTAGCAACATTGTTAGTGACCTAGTAGGCTCAACAGCTAAGAACGCTGGTATTAAAATACATAAGGCACTGTCAACTGCTTCAAGAGTTGGTATCCTCGTCTTCGGCATCCCGTTGGCTGCTGCTCAATTAGGAATGAACCTAGACATAATCAATGACAACATTACCGTGATTGTGATGGGTGTTGTTGCAGCCTTCGCACTAGCTTTCGGGCTTGGTGGTCGACATGTAGCTTCTAAGATTCTTGATGATGCTTACTCAAAATATAGCAAGTAACTAGTACTTTTGAATCTTGTCTAGTATAAAACGGAGCCATAAATCTGGCTCCGTTTTTGGTATAAATATGATAATATTATAAGCGTTGAATTTAACTAACTGATACTCATTACAGAAAGTCAGCGAGACAAAATCAGTTATTGATAAATTAATTATTATTTAATTCCCACGATCAACAGGGAAGAAATGCGAGGAAACAATGGAACCCATTTCCATTTTAATAGGTGTTATTGCCTTAGCCGTTGGCTTTGGCGGAAATGCTGTAGTATCAAAAAAACGAATCGGGGAAGCCGATCAAAAAGCAAAAAAAGAATTAAATAAAGCCAAAGACGAAGCTCAAGATCTGTTGTCAAAAGCCAAGGACGAAGTTGCTAAGGTTAAGGACGACGCTCGTTCGCAACTTGAGCAAGATCGTAAAGATATCAAATCGACTGAAAAGCAATTGCTGGACAGACAAGCAAGTCTAGACAATAAGCTCGACGAGCTAGATAAGCGTGCCGAAGGTTTGCGAGGTCAAGAAGACGAAGTCGAGAAGCTTAAAGATGAAATTCGGGCAATCCGTACCAAGCAACAAGAAAAGTTAGAGAAAATAGCTAAACTCAAAAAAGCTGATGCCGAAGCTCATCTTTTAAAGATGACAGAAAAGGACATCAAAGCTGACCTAGAGGGTCTAATATCTAAACTGCAAATTGATGCCAAAGAAACAGCCGAAGAAAAGGCGCAATTAGTCGTGCTGACTGCAATGGAGCGTATGGCCAGCGAAGTGACTGCCGAACGCACCGTAACATCGCTCAAGCTACCAAGCGATGACATGAAAGGTCGTATTATCGGTAAAGAAGGTCGTAACATCCAGGCTCTACAGGGTGCGACCGGCGTAGACATTATGGTAGACGAAACACCAGGAATGGTTGTGTTGTCTAGCTTTGATCCAATTCGACGACAAGTTGCAAGGATTGTTCTAGAGAAGATGATGAAAGATGGGCGAATACACCCAGCTAAAATTGAAGAAACAGTAGCTAAGGCTCAACAAGAGTTGGATAAAGTTATAATGCAAGCTGCTGAAGATGCTTGTCGCGAAACCGGCGTTGTCGGCGTACCGAAAGAGATTATGCGATACTTGGGCGAACTTAAATTCCGAACAAGTTACGGCCAAAATGTCCTAAAGCACTCAACCGAAATGGCTCATATTGCTGGAATGATAGCCGAAGAGATTGGTGCAGATGTGCGCATTGCTAAGACTGCTGCGTTATTGCACGACTTTGGCAAGGCGCTGTCGCACACAATGGAAGGCAAGCATCACCATATTGGCGAAGAGCTAGCTAAGAAATTTGGTATGTCAGACGAGATTGCTCACGCCATAGGAGCACACCATGACGACGTAGACGCTACAACCCCAGAGGCCTACATAGTTCGTGTAGTTGATGCAATATCCGCTGCTCGTCCAGGTGCCAGAAATATCTCAGCCGAAAATTTCTCAGAAAGAATGCGTGATCTAGAAAATGTAGCCAAAGGCTTCGAAGGTGTTAATAAGGCCTACGCAATTTCTGCTGGTCGTGAAATCCGCGTAATGGTTGAACCCAAGAAAATCGATGACTTGACTGCAATCAAGCTGGCACGTGATGTAGCTGATAAGATTGAATCTACTATGCAGTATCCGGGGACTATAAAGGTTGCGGTTATACGCGAGACTAGAGCCATAGAATTTGCCAAATAACCCCACAACTCACTACAAAGCGTATTTTACGAGTTTAGCTTACAGTGCTCAGTCGAAGTGGCGATCTCCACATCTCCTTCCGCGCTTCCAGCTATAACTCATAAACTCAATCTTCGTAGAGAGCCGCGGATACGTGGAGCATATTTAATTTTCTGGCTTTCAGCTATCGCTCCGCTTAGTTTGTAAAGTTATTGTGAATGAAGTCGCTGAAGAGAGACTTTGCGAAATACGGGGATTTTATCAAAGGTTAAGCTTGAGAGAGACTCTTTATTTAAATTCTACAACCCTATCTCTTCTATATTTTATGAATGGCATCTCTTCGCTACTGGAGTATATATAAGTTTTGTCATAACTGGTGACGTGAATACTGCGCCATTTATTCGAACTTCCTTTTCTGGGACTCTGGTATCTAATACTTATCATCCCATTCGACTTGCCCTTAAGATAATTCTCAAAATCTTCCTGATTAACTTCGCGGCCGCCTACACTAAAGTCTGCATTCTTCTTAGTGCTTGTCTTAGCTTGATAGTTTGCAGCCCGGACATTAACCGGAGTGACGTTATCTACATGCTCTCCGGAGAAGTCTGTCGTGTATAGTTCCTTGGCTTCCTCTTCAGGCTTCGATGTACTTTTTTCAAGTTCTTTAAACAGGTCTGACTTTTTACTCTTTGAGCTATCATTAAAATACTTCTCTATGTATTCAATTAGCGCCTCTTTTTCATTTTCAGTATCCATCACCCAATCATAGTAAGATATGCGGTAAAAGTTCCATCCAGCAGTCTCTAGAGCGCCTTGACGCTCCCAGTCACTTTTGACGTACACTTGACCGTCTCCATCCTCAAAATGGGTAGGACCATCACACTCAATAGCAAGCCTTCTGCCGCCCTTCGAAACAACTAAGTCAATCTTAAAGCCTAGAGAGTTTATTTGTGTAGCAAGCTTATAGCTGCGAGCATCTAAATTTTTGGCAAGATAAGTAAAAACGTTCTCTTCAAATTTTGAGTCAAATTGCTGGTCACCAGCATTATGTCTTCTGCTTATTACTCCATACTTTTCAACATATTCTAGGTATTGCTTTATCCAGATACCGTCTGGCCATAACTCTGCTGGCAATGAGGTTACGCAATGAACCTGTAGCTTTGCTCGGCTAAATGCAACATTTACCCTTCCTTCTGCAAGCGACTTATTTATCTCGCCACCCTCACCGGTCATCTTAACGTATCTGCGTTTGTCTGAAGGGTCTTTAAGTACGAAAGAATAGATTATAATATCTCGCTCGTCTCCCTGTATGCCATCGATAATGGATACCTTTATATCCTGGTCATCTATTGCTTTTCTTAGCTCTTCAGCCTGTTCATTGAAGAATGTAAGGACAGCAATTGACTTGTCTTTCAGAACTGAGTCTTGCTTTATCTCTTCAATTAATTCAACAACCTTTTTAACTTCTGCAATGTTTGTCTTTAGGCCAATCTCTTCATCATTGTTAGGCTGTACAATATGAGACAGCAATACTCGGCCAGTATCTTTGTACGGTACAATATTATCATTGACCGACTCAAGGTTGCGGCCAATTGGCTCATAGAATGATTTATTAGAAAAGCCGATTAACTCTTGTGGTGAGCGATAATGATACTTTAGCGTTGCATTCTTGAAACCGTTTAATACACCGATGTCCATGACGGAGTTGACTGCACTCTCTTCGGGTTTTATCTGGTAGGCCTCAGGAATGTTGTTCTTTTCAGCAATCGCCTTCAATTGGTCGTTTGACTTAAACATTATATTATCGTCACGCATCTGTAGGCTGTCGCCAAAGAAAATTGTATGCCTTGCTCTGTACATAGCCGGAAATGCATACGCAAAGTTACACTGAGACGCTTCATCAATAATTACATAATCAAATGCATTGGTCTCAGTAGGTACTATTCTGCTAACGTCATCTAAACTCATCATCCATATGGGCAGCACTTTTGTCATTGCATTAAATTTATCTGGATGGTGCTTTAGTTTGTCGAATGTTTTGTTTGCTTTCTTACTTTTCCTTAAGTCTTTTGAGACCTGCGCCAATATTGCACGAGTGTTTTTATCGCTATTAGCCTCAGTAACACGTGTCAGTATGCGGTTGCGTACGTAATTAGTTGTATTGTTTTTATAGTACTTCTTAACATCTTTAATTTCCTCATTCAGCTTATTCGCCGAATAAAGCTCAGCTTCATCTAGCGCTGTAGTTATCTCTTCGTACTTAGCGAGGTCCTTAAATGTATTTTCCGGACCTCCATGGGCGTCCACAGCACTCTTGAACATGCCAAATTCATTCGCCGAGAGTTTTTTTGATTTTAGTGTTTTGTCAAGTAGCGCACTATTTGTGGATATTTCATTCGCATAAGAGGCGTGCAGGAAGTAGTTTCTTAAAACTCCTACTAGCTTGATTTTTGTAGATTTTGTCTCCTCTGAGAATAATATTTTCTCTACATCTACGTATATCTCTTGAGGTGTTGTGCGGAAGACGTCTTTAAGTTTATTTTTGAGCTTTACGTCGTTAATCTTTGAACTAAAAAAACTAGCACGCTCTGGAATATTATTCTTGCAGTGCAAAGTCATGACATCTATGGCTTCCGAAACTGCACCTTCGTCTATATCTAGACTGCTGTATTTTTTCTGCCCTGCCTTTATTGTTTTGTCGCTAGTTTCTTCTAGCTCAGACTTTTTGTCGGACAGTTCGTTTATGGTTTTCTCTATTTCTGTACATTGATTGTAAAAATCTATGTCGAGGCCGTACTCATAGAAATTGTCTAGATAATCAATCTTTCTTCTTTCCTCAAATAATGCGTAAAGATTGCGCTGATTTTCAAGATTGTTGTTATATAGCTCTGTTCTGTCGTGAATGAGTTTGAGGGGGGCTTTCAAATCTCCAATCCGGCCTTTCTGGAACTCCTTGTTTAGAGCTACAAGAGTATTTGCCGCACTGTCTTTTTCATCCTCTTCTGTATATAGCTTAGATGTTTTATCGGGTATGTAGCCGTAAAGGAAAGGAACATCAAGCGTCTTGAGCTTATCTTTAACGCCTCTTATTGCTTGGTCTTTTTGACTAGCAAAAAGAACTCTCTTGCCGGTAGCTGCTAAGTGCACTAATAAGTTAGATATTGTCTGGGACTTTCCTGTACCAGGTGGTCCTTCGACTATCATGGCTCGATTTTCTGTAACTCCAAGGACCTTTAACTGGTATTTATCATATGGGAAGGGAAAGAATATTTCAGTACTACCATTATCTGAAACTTCTTGTTCTACGGCCATATCCTTGTCATCCACCCAGCTGCTCAAGGATGTTTCCAGCAGCTCTTCCTCGTCAAGTTCTAAAATTGCCTTCAAGTCTTCTGCTAAGAAGTGATTGGTTTTACCTGCTATCGCAATCTTAAGATGTTCGAAAGAGGGTACCTCCGAAATGCTCCTTGCATCCGAGCTTTCTAGATAAGTCTTAGTCGCAGACCACAACTCATTTGTGAATTCTCTTGTGGACGGTAATAAGTGCTTATCGTTTTTCTGTGCGTCAGTTAATAGTTCAAATATTTTGTCATAGTTCAGTTGCGGTAGATAATTTTTTAGAGGGTCAATTAGGGCTTCTAGATATCGTTCTTCAAGCTCGAGCTCTACAGTGACACCCTCCTCGACATATGAGAAACCTAGACCTGTGACAGGTATCTGATAAAGAGGCCCTTCGTACTTTTCATACTCTTCGCTAAATTCATCGTCCTTGAGCCGCTTAGTCTCGAAGCTAATAAGTCCAGACTGCAGTACTATTCTCTTTGTGTAGCCATTAGTCTTTATCTTGGTATCAATTTCTTGAAGTTTCTTGAATATTTTTCGATGCCGAGTGAGGATTTTTTCGGCTTTAATCTGTTCACTAGATTTTTCTTCCTGCTTGGTGTCTGGTTTGTACTTTTTATCGAGAGAAGTGATTAAGCGCAGCTTGGCTGTGACCTGTTCATCTTCAAAGAATAACTCTAGGGCAGAAAGAATATCAGCATCAATCTTATCTGTTTCTACCGGCCGAGCTCGTGAAGAACTACTAGAAATAAGGCTTACGTAGTCAAGCCCGTATTTTGCTAATTGCGATATGGTTGTTTTGCTTTTAGGTGTAGCCATTGATTATCACCATTATAACTCATATTAGTTAGTTATAAAATTAATTTGAAGACGAATTAAAATGTATTAATAAGCACTTTGTTACGCAAGCCATATTTGTTGGTCATATGGTTATTATTTCAATAAAACCTTCAAGCCAGCAGCTTATTGAGTGTATAATCTGAGATAGTGAAAAATAATAACCCGTTCTGGCTAAAAGCGATTGGCTTCTCGCACAACATATCAATTGCTACGCCGATTGTGCCTTTGTATTTTTTGGCTAAGGGGGTGCCGCTTTCAACTTTGCTTTTTGGCCAGGTTTTTTATTCGGCTGTATCGATACTTTCAGAAGTACCTACGGGTATTTTGGCTGATAAGATGGGGCACAGAAAGTCTATATTCTATGGGGCAATTGTTGCCTTTTTGGTATCGCTAGCATACATATTTGTACCAAATGTTTGGGGTTATTTTATAGGTATGTCGATCGCTGGTGTCAGTGAAGCATTTTTGAGCGGTAGTTCTGAGGCATTGCTGTATGACAGTCTGGAAGATAAAGAAAAGCCAAAATATCAAAAACATTTTGGACAGGTGTTATCTAATGGCACAATTGCTTTTTCTGTGGGTACAGCTTTTGTTGGGCTAATGTTGGGTCTATGGGATTCATCAATCTATCTAACATTGCTAATAGTCTCGGCTGCTACAAAATTACTGACTATTGTATTTAGCTCAAGGCTGGTTGATCCACCAGCCCATAAAAACCTGAAGCCAAGCGACTCAAAAATGTGGCAAAGTTTTAAAGAGAGTCTGAGGTTTATTAAAAAAGATAAGACTATATTTAACTTAACTTTATCCAAAGTCCTAACACTTCCTGCCCCATACATAATTTTTGGAGTTTATGGTGTCTACTTTATGGACAACGGAGTGGACGCGGTTTGGATAGGGCTAGTCTTGACTATTGGATCGTTTATCAATGGCCTGTTAATGAGGCAAATGCACAGAGTTGAAAAATATTTATCTTTGGATAAGGTTATTTTGTATTTCAACATTGCAATAGCTGCTACATTCTTTGCCTTTTCTGTCGTAACTTCTCCCGTTGCTTTGGTAGTTTTATATATACTATTACAGGCTCAATTCAGGCTACAGGATCCAATAGTCAGCGATTATCTAAACGAAAGAATAGAGCCAGCCAACAGAGCGACAATACTTTCCGGCATAGCTTTAATTAGACAAATAGGTAATGTTACTTCTAAGGTAATATTGAGTTTTGCGGTTGCAGGAGTGGGCATAACTGGGATGCTGAAAGTCCAGGCGGTATATTTACTACTAGGGTCTCTACTAACTTACTGGTTATTGGTCCGTTGTGGTTGTGTGTATAAGTTAGATAAATCCAGTAGTCAATAAAGGGATATAGCCAAAGATAAGCAAAACCAGTCTTTATGACTGTACTTCTTGGCCCATAAAGCAGATTTTTGTATGAGATGTATCTGTAGTAGCGTGTATAATAAGTCTATGAATAATTACGCGTTCATAGATGGCCAAAACTTACATATGGGTACCACGAAATCTAGCCCCAAGTGGAATGTCGATTTAGTGCGACTAAGAATATACCTTAAAGAGAAATATGGTATTGATAAAGCTTTTTATTACTTAGGTTTTGTTCAAGATGGGGCACACGCAGAGAAACTATATGAAGACGTACAGTCTGCAGGCTTTGTTTTAAAATTTAGGCAACATAATACTGCTATGCTCAGCAAAAAGAAAGGCAACGTTGATGCCGATATAATCTTTGACATTATGCGTCGGCTATATAAAAAGGAAGACTTTGATAAAGTAGTTCTAGTGTCAGGTGATGGCGACTATAAAATGGTAGTAGATTTTTTAATTGCCGAAGATAAGTTTGCAAAAATTCTGTTTCCCAACAGTAAGTATAGATCCTCTCTTTACAAAAGTATTTCTAGTCAATACTACGCATCTCTAGATCAACCAGAAGTTCGCAGGAAGATTGAATATAGAGTAAGACAACGAAAAAAGTCCATTAAAAAAGAAAAGGGTCCTTAGGTATGAGCCGTTCGGAACCTTTTCGTCTTGATGAAACAATACTAGCAAATTATCTTCTAAATGTCAATAGTGAGATGGCATCACCTTTAGACAGAGTTTGTGACCAATATTGATGGAAGAATTCTTGTTAACACACGGATATTGGCTGATGGGATTGTTTTTACTGGGTAAGAGCTTGCCCGTTTTAGGCGGGTTTATATCAGGCAATACGGCTCTTTACTTGAGTGGATTTTTTGCGGGCACGGGTGATTTACGATTAAGTCTAGTACTGTTAATTGGTTTTGCAGCAGTATTGGTTGGCGATACGGTAATGTTTATAGTTGGTAAGTATTTTTCAGATAGTTTCCCTAGATTAAAACAAGGCCAGTCTAAAATTCAGCCTTGGCTTGATAAGACGCACCAAGGTCGGTCCAAAATAACTTATTTATACATGCATTCAGGGCTATTAAGACCATATCTACCTTTTATCTTGGGTTACTCCAAAATGTCTAATATGGTTTGGGGCCGAAAGCTGGGAATAGCAGTAATGTCTTTCGTGCCGGTTATTGTGTCGCTAGGTTATTTGGTCGGTAGATTGGATGTGGCCGATGTTTATAAAGCGATTATCTCAGGAGCTTTATGGGTCTTAGCAACTTCAGTTGCCGCCAAAATTGCTCACGAAGTTTATACAACCAAATAAAATAAAAACACACAAAATACGATATTTGTCGTATTTTGTGAGTTTTTGAATTGTTTACTGTCTTGCCATGTGGGTCTATAGACATATTGATAGCAAACAGCTATAATCTATAGCTGTAAGAAACAAGGTAAATAAAAATGAAATTAAATAAAAATAAAGTTGTCGGATATGTTGCCCTAGTTGTGGCTGTTTTTGTAGCTGGCGGTAGCTTTGTTGCTGCTCAAGTCCTGAGTCCGAGTGAAAAACAACAAAAGGCCATTGCTCAGCTGATTGAGGCTTATGAAAGCTATGCTGTCGGTAGCGGGTTTTATCCAGCTGAATACAATCCTGATCTGCTGGTCCAGCAGGGTTATTTAGATAAAAATTCTCTAGCCGTAAGCCACCTGTACTTAAGTGATTTGACGACACTAGCTAATACTAATATTGAACAACTATCTCAAGCAGAGGAGTCTGAAGTAGAGCCTAAAACAGAGTTTGTCGAAGAAGATGTTTCCGAAATAGATTCAACAGCAGTAGACACAGAAGAAGAGCTCGAGGACACGAATACAGAAGAAACAGCAGAGCAAGAAACAGAATCCCCAGAACAAAATGAAACTATTGAGTCAGAGGCTTTATCGTCTGATCCAATAACCGAAGAAGTATCACAAGATGAAGCACCCCAAGAAGAGAAAAAAGTAGAAATACAAGAAGAAGAGGCTACAGAGCAGGTGGTTAATGATTCCTCTGCCGAGCCAGTAAAAGAGCTGGATAATTTTCCTATTTCAATCCTGTATTGTCAGGATAAGGTTGCAATATTTAGCGTGTCAGATGTATTGTTTGTAGACGAACAATCAAGCCAATGGTGGGCAAGCAATGGCTGCGATGCGTCTTTGATTAACAGCGTTGACAATGCTTATTTCCATCTTAGTGAGGGCGACCTACTTCTTCTCTAGATCAAATTTCTAGAAACTTATTTCTCTCTCGAAGTGGCAAGTATATCCACCAGGATTTTTTTGTAGATAGTCCTGGTGATAATCCTCTGCTGGGTAGAAGATAGATAATGGTTCTAGAGTAGTGGCTACTGCCTTGCCCCATTTGCCTGACTCATCAACTTTTTCTATAAAAGCTCGAACCTGTTGCTTCTCTTCCTCGTCTTGATAAAAATAGGCAGATCGGTAAGAATCGCCAACATCATTTCCTTGTCTATTGATTGTTGTGGGGTTGTGAATTTTAAAGAAATAGCTCAGTATTTTTTCTAAGCTAGTAGCGGTTTCGTCATAGGTTATTTCTAGCGCTTCGGCATGACCAGGATGGTTTTTGTAGTTTGGATCTTTGTTATCGCCGCCAGTGTAGCCAACTTCCGTATTAACAATTCCGGGTTGAATCCTGAACAGCTCTTCTAGCCCCCAAAAACAGCCACCAGCCAAATAGATCTTTTTCATGCAATTATTATAACAAAAAAGCTTTGCAGACTTGCAAAGCTTTTCATGGTCGGGGTACTCGGACCCTTCTTATGCTCCTCGGCAACATTTTTATGCCCCAAGCATAAAAACGCTCGTCGGCTAAACAACGAAAACTCGAATGTTCGCTGGACATTCTCGACCCAAGGGTTCAAGCCCTCGTCCCCACGAGAAATTAAAAAAGTCCAAGCTTGCAGCTTGAACTGTTTTAATTGGTCGGGGTACTCGGACTTGAACCGAGGGCCTCCGCGTCCCAAACGCGGCGCGCTAGCCAACTGCGCCATACCCCGAAGATACGCAATAAAGTCTAACAAAAATACGACAATATTGGTAGCCTTTGATATAATATGATCCATGAAACTAGATAAAATTAAAGAAAAAGAACACGCACTAGTCGAAAAAGAACATGTATTCAAAGAGAAGGTTGGTCAAAAACGCCAAACTTTGTTTGAAAAATTTCCGCTACCATTTACTTTAATGGGATCATTTGGCTTAGTCGCAACCTTTTACGGCTTTGAAAAGCTGATAGATAAGATCGACTTCTTAAGCAGTAACCCATGGATATTGCTGGGGATTGGTCTAGCGCTACTTATGGTTACCGGTTCTTTTTACAATAAGCTTAAATAGACATCATTCAAAACTCTACACTTGGCTACACACTCTTCTATAGTAGACTATAGTAATGCAAGAAATCTTAGAGGGTCTAAACGATGAGCAGCAAAAAGCCGTACTACATATCAGTGGCCCGATGCTTATATTGGCTGGAGCTGGCTCCGGTAAGACCAAGACCTTGACTCATCGGATTGCTTACTTGGTGAAAGAACAGCATATTCATCCTACTCAGATACTGGCGGTAACTTTTACCAATAAGGCTGCTAACGAAATGCGCCAGCGGATTGGCAAATTGCTTGATCAAAACTTGTCGCATAGAGGCTCTTTCCCGTGGATGGGCACTTTTCATGGGGTGTGCGTAAGGCTGCTGCGTCAAGATGGCGACCAAGTTGGGATAGATAAGTCTTTTGTAATTTTTGATTCTGGCGACCAAAAACAAGCCATTAAGCAGTCAATGGAAAAACTTGGCATTAACACCAAAGATCATAAACCTCGGACAGTGGCATCAATTATTTCTAATGCCAAAAATGATGGTATGACGGTTGCGGAAATGTCTGAATTTGCTTCTGGCCCAACCCAGAAAGTAGCCATGCAAGTGTGGCCAATGTACAACAAGATTCTTAAAGACTCTAACGCTTTGGACTTTGACGATCTTATTAGTGAGACAGTTCGCTTGCTGCAGGAATCGCCTGCGACGAGAACAAAGTATCGAACACAATTTAGGTATATCATGATTGATGAGTATCAAGACACCAATGCCAGCCAGTACAACCTAATAAAGCTACTAACCAACGAAGACAACAACATAGCCGTTGTAGGGGACGACTGGCAATGTTTGATGCCGGGGAGTCAAATACAGACAAGCGACGGGTTGAAAGCTATCGAGAACGTTGAAAAAGGAGATCTAGTAAAGTCCGCTAGTGGTTATGGCGGTACAGCTGAGTTTAAGGTCTTACGAAAGAGAACATCTAATTTTGAGGGTGATTTGGTAAGAATTATAACTAAAAAAGGAAATAGGATAGTCTGTACACCCAAGCACCTAATGTTCGGCAGATTATCCGAGCAAAAAGGCAGTTACTATGTTTATTTAATGTATAGAAAAGACATGGGATACAGAATCGGAATTGCCCAATCCGTAAGATATGACGGCAAGCGTTATGATACAGGTTTGCGCATAAGAGCAAATCAAGAACGTGCAGATAAAATGTGGATACTCCAGACCGTTAAGACGCGAGCGCAAGCACAAATAGCCGAGTCGCTAGCGGCTTTTAAGTATGGCATACCGACTTTGGTTTTTAACGTGAGTTATGATTATGAACTTGGGATTACGCAAGAGATGGTGAATAATCTGTATGCAGAAGTCGATACAACTAGCAGGGTAAAGGAGTTATTTGCCGAACTAGAGATAAGTATTGAGCACCCACATTATGTGCCAAACGCAACAATACGAAATAAGCAGAAGAGGCTTAATCTCAATTTAGTACTTTTTGGAGACAGGCGCAAAACAATTGCCAGTCCTTGGTCAATGAGCAGAATATCGGCAAACACCGTTGACAGAGGTGCTCTAAAGGGGTTGCTAAAAGATGAATCTGCCGTCAGGAAGGGCAGGAACGGTACTTTTCGTTCTGAGTTACAAAACTTGGATTACGGGCTTTTAGAAGACAAAATTAATAATCTTGATCTTGATGGCTGGCAGGTTAACAAGTATGCGTTCATGACGGAAAATAAATATATCTTTTTGCCAGCTAGCCAGATGCACGTAGGAATGAGCGTACCTGTATACAACAATAATTGCATAGAAGACGATGAAATAGTTAAAATTGACTCAGTGCAATATTCTGGCAAAGTCTACGATTTGGACATAGATAAGGTGCATAACTATATTGCAGGAGGAGTGGTTGGTCATAATTCAGTCTACAGTTGGAGAGGCGCAGACTATAAAAATATCCTTAATTTTGAAAAAGACTATCCAGAGGCTGAAATTATTAAGTTAGAACAGAATTATCGTTCGACCAAAAATATCCTTGATGCTGCCGATGCAATAATCAAACAGAATACTAAACAAAGCGACAAGACACTTTGGACAGATGCCGGCAAAGGAGCTCCAATTAAAGTACAGATGGTTCGCAACGAAGAGGCGGAAGGTGAGTTTATTGCACGAACAGTCGCTTCGTCGGTTAATGTCAAGGCTAGAGAGTACAAAGATTTTGCGGTACTTTATCGTACTAATGCCCAGTCGCGTTCGCTTGAAGACGTGCTTTTAAGATATGGAATACCGTACAGGATAATTGGGGGTTTGCGGTTTTATGAGCGCAAGGAGATTAAGGACGCACTTAGCTATATCAGGTTGATTTATCAGCCTGAAGATGCGGCCAGTTTTAATCGCATCGTTAATGTGCCTGCCCGATCTTTGGGCAAAACTAGCTTAGATAAGTTTGCTTTATGGCGCGAGGCAAACAATTATTCATTAGATCAGTCCTTGAGATTGGCTGACGGTTGCGAGGAAATAACCCCACGAGCCCGCGAAGCTTTGAAATCTTTTAGTGCAATGATGGACGGTCTACGAACCAAAATGGATATAAGTTTACCCCTGTTTATAGAAACCGTTTTAAAGAAAACAGGCTATTTAGATTTTGTCGATGATGGCACGATTCAGGGTGCCGAACGAGCCGAGAACGTCAAGGAGCTGATTTCTGTAGCACAAGAATACGTTGATATGGAGCTGTCAGGATTTCTAGAAGAAGTAGCGTTGGTGGCAGACGTTGATAATTATGACACCAATGCTAATTCTATAACTTTGATGACCTTGCATTCATCGAAGGGTCTGGAGTTCCCAGTAGTATTTATTGCCGGCATGGAAGAAGGAATTTTTCCACACGGCAACAGCTTTTTTGATAAAGAACAGCTAGAGGAAGAACGACGGCTTTGTTATGTTGGAATGACTAGGGCAGAGGAAGAGCTTTTTCTTGTGCATGCTACCTCAAGATTGCTGTTTGGCGGAGTCCAGCACAATCCTCCAAGCCGCTTCTTAAAAGATATCTCCGCAGAAAATAGCGAGGTGTCTCAGGTTAATGTACCAATGCCAACTCAGAAAAACCACACTGAAGAGTATAGAGTGATTCGTGACGAACCTAATATTTCTGCTAACAAGGGTGACAGGGTCAGGCACCAGATATTTGGCGTTGGAACTATAGTTGATATTGATGGCGAAACTGCTACTATCCAGTTTGGTAGGGGTGGCACTAAGAAGCTCAATCTTTCCTTTGCTCCTATTGAGAAACTGTAGTTGACTTCCAGTTTCACACACGTCTCGCGTTTTTCTGCTTAATTTGCACTCACAATAGTTGTACTATTGCTCGCTTACAAATTAACCAGAGAAAACACGACCTGTATGCAAACCTGAAAGCCTTGCTCAATACCGAAAACCTTAACCGAAATTAAGCACTCATATTTACAAATACACTATTGTTATGTATTATATATGTAATTTTTTGGGAAACTAAAAATGTACTTTTCAAGAAGTGCGTAGGACAGATGAGTGAATAAGATTTATTTACTTTTCTGTCTTACGCTACGTTAGCGTTCATTGCGATAGACGTTTCTATCAAAGTGATAAGTGAGGTGAACCCCGCAAGATAGTCAGAGACTCTTTAGAAAGGGTTCAGTAATGACAATGTTTATCCATGATCTATCAGATCCTGATACGCCAAGGAGTCTGGTTTATCAATTTTCGAAACCGTTGGACTCAATTACAACCTTTAGGGTGAGCTTTGAAGGAAGCCACGCTACCCAAACCACTACAAAAATTCTGAATGTAGCTTTCAGGGAATTCCACAACTTGGCTTTGCTGCGCAGCTTTCTTGACAAGACTCAAGTTTCAGGGGGCATCATGACTGTTGTTCTTGATGCTAGATCTGACTATGACTTCGGCGAAGCAAAACAAGAGATTGAAGATTTGATTCGATCAACCATTGGCTATAACCAAAAAGTTAAGTTCACGACTCGCAACTCGAGAGAGATGTGGACTGCGATTTCTTGCTCCTTGATGTTGTTTGCCACGGTTTTACCGATGACACTCAGTATCATGATCCCCGAGAGATCTAGCATCGACCTGTTTTGGGTGAAGTACTCGGTCTCTATAGGACTGAGCGTACTGAGTGCATTGACGTACTGGTTCGTGTCGCGCCCGCGCCACACTAGAATGTTCAAGATAGTTCGCTAACGCTTCTTGAAAACGCCGCCAACCCTTAGGGGGGCGGTGTTTTGCGTTTTAGTTTAATGAGCCAAATATCTCTCCTACTAGCTACTAACTACGAACTACCATATACTAATTGCTATGTTTACAGATCTAGCAAAAGTAAAAGTAAAAGCAGGCAAAGGCGGCGATGGCGTAGTAGCTTGGAGGCGTGAGCTTTATGTTGATCGCGGTGGTCCTAGTGGCGGCGATGGTGGCAAAGGCGGTGATATTGTCTTTGTTGGCGACAAGCAACTTAATACGCTGCATAGCTTTAGATATAATCAGATAATAAGAGCTGAAGATGGTCAGAATGGCGCCAAACAGCGTAAGCACGGCAGGTCAGCCGAGGATAAGATTATTAAAGTTCCAGTGGGCACAGTAGTCAAGCACGACAACATGATTGTTGCTGACATAGTCGATGATAAGCAGCGAGCGGTTATTGCCAAAGGCGGCGATGGTGGTTTTGGTAACGCTCATTTTAAATCATCGACCAGGCAAGCTCCTCGTGTTGCTGAGTTGGGTGAAAAGGGCGAAGAGTTTGGTTTAGAGCTAGAACTGAAGCTACTTGCTGATGTTGGTTTGGTTGGTTTGCCGAATGCTGGCAAGTCCACATTTTTATCAGTTGCAACCAATGCAACACCCAAGATTGCTGATTATCCTTTTACAACCCTAGAGCCAAATCTAGGAGTCCACGACATTGGTTCGGACAGCCTTTTAGTCGCTGATATACCGGGGCTTATCGAGGGGGCGAGCGACGGCAAAGGGCTTGGCTATGAGTTCTTGAGGCACGTCGAACGCACCGCTGTTTTAATCCACCTAGTCGATGCCAACAGTGATAACGCAATCGAAGACTACAGGACAATAACTAACGAACTCAAGTCATATTCGATAGACCTAACTACTAAGAAAGTAGTTATAGTTTTGAGTAAAATCGATGGTATAGATGAAAAGTCTTTACTGAAATTAAATAAAGATTTGAAAAAAGAAACAAGTCAAACAATTTATCAAATATCTTCGGTAAAGAGCGTCGGTATAAATGAGCTTATGAAAATTGTATTACCTCTAGTTAAAGAATACAGACAGTCTGAAATAGAACAAGAGGCTGAAGAAGATCAAAACGCAATCCCAACGATAACCTTAGATGATGAAGAGGCATGGAAAGTAGAAAGATTGAGCAAAGGAGTCTACAAAATATCCGGAATCAAGATCGAAAAGTTCGCTCGACGCACCGATTTTGAAAGCTACGAAGGCGAACAGCGCTTTAGAGATATCTTGAAAAAAACTGGAATCATGCACGATCTTTTACGTCACGGAGTAGAAGTAGACGATACAATTGTAATAGGTGACGACGAGTTCGAATTCTGACATGTGCGATCTGTCGGATAGCTCCGACACCCCCATCCACCAAGACAAAAACCTAGCGCCTTTCTCTGTCCAAGTCCCTTTTCTTAATAGTTTCACGCTTATCATATTGCTTTTTGCCTTTGCCTGCACCAATTTCGACTTTTATATAACGTCCTTGCAGACCAATAGCTAAAGGTACAATGGTGTTGCCTTGTTTTTTTAGATCTTGCATTTCTTTAATTTCCCTGCGATTTGCCAATAACTTTCTAGTCTTAGTAGACTCGTAGTTTTCGTCAATGGCAAATTTATATAAAGCAATATCGGCATTTATAAGTTGTAGTTCGCTATTGCGGTCGATCATAGCGTAGCTACCTTTAAGATTAGCTCCGCCATTGCGAATGCTTTTAACTTCTTGCCCAGACAGCACAACACCTACGACAAAAGTTTTAGTAATGTCATAGTCGTAGCGTGCTCGTCTGTTTTTTGCCAGTATTTTCATGGTGTAATTGTAACATAACCACTGTTGGTAGTGTGCTACAATGACCCCATGCAGTTTTATTTTTACGATTTAGAAACTTCAGGCTTGAGCTCTAGCGCTCAGCGCATAATGCAGTTTGGCGGTATTCGTACAGACGAAGATTTAAACGTGATCGGTGAGCCACTTGAGTGTTATGTAAAACTCGGCAACGAAATATTACCTGATCCACAAGCTGTTTTGGTGACTGGAATAACTCCACAAAAAACACTAGAAGAAGGCTACACTGAGCCAGAATTTATCGATATTCTAACCAAGCACATGTTTCAGCCCAATACAGTAATAGCTGGCTATAACAGCATTAGGTTTGATGATGAGTTTATTAGACACTTGATGTGGCGTAATTTACGAGACCCTTATGAATGGCACTGGAAAGATGGACGTAGCCGCTGGGATATTCTTGATCTAGTGCGTACCACTCGCGCCCTAAGACCTGATGGCGTCACTTGGCCAGAGTCAGGCAATAGACTGGAAGAAATAACAAAAGTGAATAACATCCAGCACTCCCAGGCGCACACAGCGCTCTCCGATGTGGAAGCAACAATCGAAGTTGCCAAATTGATCAAGAAAAAACAACCAAAATTATTTTCTTTTTTGCTTAACAATAGATCTAAGACAGAGGTTGGCAAATTAGTTAATCTTGCAAATCCTGAACCTTTTGTCCACACATCGGGCATGATATCTTCGGATTTTTCAGCTACTTCAGTTTTCTATCCAATAGCCAAGCACCCGGCAAACCCACAGGCTATTCTGTGCTTTGACCTGAGGTTCAATCCTGAGGAGTTTGCAGATTTAACCAGTGAAGAAATGCAAGAACGTGCTTTTTCGAAACATGACGAGCTGACCGATAAAGGCCTGACCCCATTGCCAGTAAAAGGCATACATATCAACAAATCTCCAAGTGTCGCACCTTTGGGTGTTCTTGATAAGGCAAGTCAGGATAGAATAGATTTGAATATTGCCACCATCGAATCTAATCTGAAGAAACTAAAGACTAATGCAAAAATAGCTACAACTGTTGCAAATGCTTATTCTCAACAGCCCGCATTCGATAAATCAAATGACCCCGAACAGCAACTATACGACGGCTTTTTAGGCGATAAAGATAGAGACGAGCTAAGGTCGGTATTGAGAGTAGAGGATATTGCGAAGCTTGATCCGAGCTTTAGCGATGCCAGACTCACGACTCTTTTTGACAGGTACAAGGCTCGCAATTTTTATAGTAAGCTAAGCGAAACTGAGCAGCAAGCTTGGCAAGAATATCGTGACAGCAGATTCAAAAATGGCTTAAAAGGTGCCTTATCAGCTCAAGAATACGTCAAACAAATAGCTGAACTAAAGAAACAATACTCTGATAATAAACAAAAAGAGTTCTTACTAGAAGAACTTGAGCTTTATCTTGAGGGCTTGAGTTAGTTTACAACAAAAGGGTTGCAGGTTTTAAAGGGCCTGGACAAGTTCTAAGTCTTCTTCGGCTAGTTCGTCAGCAGTAGACTGGCTGTCTTCAAGTACATTGGTATTTAGTTTGGCCGTTGCAACACGAGCTTCGTTGATGGCATTCTGGTATAGATCAATTTTAGCTCTACCAAAGAATCTATTTGCAGCAAGACCAGCAGTTATAAGAATAATCATTGTACCAGCAAAGCCAACACTCAATTCTGTGCCTGGCAATCTGCCAGTAAGTATTATTGTGGCAAGAGTCCACGGAAGATTAACGTCAAAAATTACCTGAACAAACAGGATTATCATCAGAATTCCAACCAATATGTTGCGTGCTCGCATGATACAGCTCTTTTCAATCGTTAATTTATAGCTCCCACATCACCCATCTCAAGGGTAATAAATGTTACATATAATATAACATAAACGAAAAACGGTGTAAAGAACATTTTTTATCCATTTTGTACAGCCTTTTTTGTTCTGAATTTGCATATAATAACTATTTAGTGTACAGTATGTCTATTGCGATAGAAATGTCGCGACCGTGTACGCTACAAAAGGAGAAAACCAAAGTGTATGCATACTTGCAAGTCGCTGAAGCAGCGGAATCGTGCGGAGAAGTGATCGGATGGCCTCATGCAGTCGTCTTATCTGCTTTATGCCTCTCCGGTGCCTGGGTCCTTGGAAAGATGTTTTCAGACTAAGGAGGCTTGCTTCACAACCACTCACGCCGTTACCCGTCCCTCACCTTTCGGTGCTGGATGGGTAACGGCCTTTTCATTATAAGTATAATATTAAAAAGATGTTGCGCTTAGGTTGTCGGGTGTAACAGATTGAATATAGTTGGGGGATGTGGTAACATGCAGATCGTTTATGACAAACAAGATAGTTATCAAGGGAGCTCGCGAACATAACCTCAAGGGGGTGGATTTAGAAATACCTAGAGATAAACTAGTGGTCATCACTGGTTTAAGTGGTTCTGGCAAGTCATCCTTAGCGTTTGACACAATTTATGCAGAAGGCCAACGGCGCTACGTAGAAAGTCTGAGCGCTTATGCCCGACAATTTTTAGGATTGATGGAGAAACCCGACGTCGACCAGATAGATGGCTTGAGTCCGGCAATATCGATTGATCAGAAGTCTACATCGCGCAATCCACGTTCGACAGTGGCCACAGTTACAGAAATTTATGACTACTTGAGACTGCTTTATGCTCGAATCGGCATACCACATGGTCCCGACGGGTCGCCCGTAGAAAGAATGACCAAAGAGCAGATAACAGAGGCAGTGCGCGAAATGTCCAAAGATGCCAAGTTGATGATATTGGCTCCAATTGTGGTAGATAAAAAAGGCGAGCATCAACACATTCCAGAGCAATTTATGCGAGCTGGATTTGCCAGAGCTAGAGTAGACGGCATAGTCTATGACCTAGATGAGTTTCCTGAATTAGAGAAGCAAAAGAAACACACCATTGAGGTGGTTGTAGACCGAGTAATTAATAACGACGATATGTCTAGTCGTATCGCCCAATCTGTAGAACAGGCTTTGGATTTGGGTGATGGCAAAATCACAATCCACAATGCTGATGATAAATCCGACAAAGCACTGTCTCAAAATTATTATGACCCTAAACACCCAGACTTTATCGTCCCAGACCTAGAGCCAAGAACCTTTTCTTTTAACTCACCGCATGGAGCTTGCCCAACCTGTACTGGCTTGGGTAATCGTATGGAGGTTGACCCTGAGCTTGTCGTAAACCCAAACTTAACAATATCCGAAGGTGGCATAAAGCCCTGGAATAGAGTCAAGGTCGACACCTGGTACATAAAAAGAGTCGTAGCAGTTGGACAAAAACATGATTTTGACATTCAGACTCCTTTGGGTAAATTCAGCAAAGAAGCTATTAAGATATTACTTTACGGTACGGGCAGTGAAAAGTACGAAGTAGAGCTAACTAATGGTCGTGGCTACGAAACAACTTACGAGGGTATTATCCCCAATCTAGAGCGCCGTCACAGTGAGACGGACTCGGACTTTATGCGTAAAGACATCGAAAAATTTATGTTAGAGCGACCTTGCCATACTTGCGAAGGTAAGCGCTTGAAGCCAGAAGTGCTGGCCGTTACAGTTGCCGATGTTTCGATTGTTGATATTACCCAAATGAGCGTTACGGAAGCCATCGAGTTTTTTACCAACGTTGAGCTAAACGAAAAAGAAACCCACATCGCAGCCCAAATCTTAAAAGAAATCTTATCAAGACTAAGTTTCTTAAATGACGTAGGTTTAAATTATTTAACTTTGGGTCGTAGCGCCAAAACACTCAGTGGTGGAGAAGCACAGCGCATACGTCTGGCTACTCAGATTGGCTCAGGGCTAACAGGCGTTTTGTATGTTTTGGACGAACCTTCAATTGGCCTACACCAACGCGATAACGCTAAACTTATTAAAACACTCAAGAAAATGCGAGACTTAGGCAACACTGTTTTGGTTGTTGAGCACGACGAAGACACTATTAGAACTGCCGACTTCTTGGTGGATATTGGTCCAGGTGCCGGAGTACACGGTGGCGAAGTTATAGCTAGTGGCACACCAAAAGAAGTTATAGCCAATAAAAAAAGTATCACTGCTCAGTACCTAAAAGGTACAAAAAAGATCGTAGCCCCTAAAAAACTGCGCGCTGGCAATAAAAAATCATTGTTCATCAAAGGAGCGCGAGAACATAATCTCAAAGAGGTAAGCGTAGAAATACCACTAGGTAAAATGGTGCTCGTAACTGGGGTTTCAGGTTCTGGTAAATCCAGCTTGGTTAATGATATTTTAGCTAAAGAATTATCGGCTAGGTTGCATCGCTCAACCGCGATCGCTGGTAAGCATGATAATATCGAAGGGATAGACAATCTTGATAAAGCAATTGTGATTGATCAGTCGGCAATTGGTCGAACACCACGATCTAATCCCGCAACCTATACTGGATTATTTACGCCTATTCGTGAACTTTTTGCTTCAACTCCTGAGTCCAATGTTCGCGGCTACAAGCCGGGGCGCTTTAGTTTTAATGTTAAGGGCGGAAGGTGTGAAAGCTGTTCAGGTGATGGTGTTAATAAGATAGAGATGCACTTTCTGCCTGATGTCTATGTAGAGTGCGAAGTCTGTAAAGGTCAGCGCTATAACAAAGAAGCTCTAGAGGTACACTATAAAGGTAAGAACATTGCTGAAGTACTAGCAATGACCATCGAAGAAGCCAAAAAGTTCTTCGAAAATGTGCCAGCAATCGAGCGAAAACTCAGTACTCTAAATGAGGTGGGCTTGGGCTACATGCGATTAGGTCAATCGGCTACTACTTTGTCTGGCGGTGAGGCCCAGAGAGTTAAGTTAGCGACTGAGTTATCACGTCGCGCAACTGGCAAGACCCTATATATTTTAGACGAACCGACCACTGGTCTGCATATGCACGATGTAGCTAAGCTTTTGGAGGTTCTGCACAAGCTTGTTGATACTGGCAACTCTATGATAATTATCGAGCACAATTTAGACGTCGTGAAGTCAGCCGATCACATTATTGATCTTGGTCCAGAGGGTGGTGCTGGAGGAGGTACTATAGTTGCCGAAGGTACACCTAAACAGGTGGCTGCAACCAAAGGCTCTTACACAGGTGAGTTCTTGAAAGAAATTATCTAACAAGCAACAAGGCTAAAACTATAAGACCAATCAGTGCAAGTGATACAACATTGATGTACTCTTCGATCTTATCTTTGTGTTTTTTGCCTAAGTAGTGGGCTAGTGCACCAACAGCTAAAAATCTTGCACCACGCCCGATTATTGAGGCAACGATGAATATTCCAAAGTTAACTCCAGAAAAACCAGCAGTCAAAGTGACGATTTTATACGGTATTGGCGTAAGAGCTGCAGAAAAGACAGCCAAAGCAGCGTTTTCTGAGAACTTAGTACTTAAGTCTTCGAACCCAGATCTGATGTGCAGAGTATCTAGAAGCCAATTGCCGATGGATTCGAATAATGCCCAGCCAACGAAGTATCCGACAACTCCACCCAAAACACTAAAGAATATTGTCAAAGTAGTATAGCGCAACCAGCGGTCATGTTTATGGAAAATCATCGACATCAACAGAGGGTCGGGCGGGATAGGAAAGAATATTGCTTCGCTTGCTGACAGCAGATACAGCGAACGCTCACCGTGCTTAGAGTCGGCCAACTTCTCTGTCCATCGGTATAGCCGTTTTGGTATTTCTATAATACTTTTAATCACTGCAAAAGATTATAACATGCAATTATTTTGCAAACTACTCCTGTTATGACATCGCCCGAGTAGTGACATATAATCTTCCAGATCAGCCTCAAGATGAGTGCGATTTGACAATAAGCTTCTAAAAAAAGTAGCCAGAGCTACCGTTTTGAAGGGTGAGTTGGTGAACCGTGCCAGCTTCTGGATCATATGGTGGGTTGTATTTCGCTATTCGGGTGATATATACTTTTGCCCATGCAAAAAGTAATACTTTACTATAAATTTGTACCAGTACCAGATCCAGATACAGCAATGTTTTGGCAACGCTGTTTGTGCGAAAAGCTTAATATTAAGGGGCGAATTATTGTATCTGAACAGGGTATAAATGGCACTTTGGGTGGCGATATGGCCGATATTAAAAAATATGTAAAAGAGATGAATCTTCATCCATTATTTAAGAAAATTAAATATAAGTGGAGCGATGGAGTGGGCGATGACTTTCCTCGACTATCTGTAAAAGTCAAAAAAGAGTTAGTTACGCTGGCACCAGATGAGGAGTTTGATGTCTTCAACTCAACTAAAGGCTTGAGCCCAGAAAAATGGCACGAGTATATTGAAAATAACCCCGATGTGCTCATTTTGGATGCTCGTAACGATTATGAAAGTGATATTGGTGCGTTTAAGGGCAAAAATGTTGTTAAGCCCAAGATTGGCTCTTTCAAAGAGATCAAACAAGAACTAGAGAAGCTACCGAAAGATCAACCAATACTCACTTACTGCACCGGCGATATCCGATGTGAATATCTTTCGGCTTACATGTCACATAAGGGTTTCCCAGAGGTATATCATCTAGATGGAGGCATAGTTAAATATGGCCAAAAATATGGAGATAAAGGTCATTGGGAAGGTAAATGTTTTGTGTTTGACGATCGAATGAAGCTTTGGTTTTCCTCGGACGCTAAAGACATTGGGGGGTGTTCTATTTGTGAATCTAATACCTCTGACCATATAAATTGCGCTAATAAAGAGTGCAATAAGCTTATATTGATGTGCGATCTATGCAAGGCACAGTCGGTATGTTCTCAAGACTGCAAGAAAATATTTGACAAAAAATATAAATAGGAGTATAATACAATCTAATTCAGTTGGGAATAACCTCATACTGTAAGCAATGAAACCTAACCCGTATTTGGTCGCTTGGATTAGGTGGAGTTAATAGCGGAACCGGACAACTAAAGGAGTAATTTAGAATGAGTGAATCCACGCAATACCTAGATATTATATATAAGTCATCCAGAGCCGACCTGGTAGACGCAGAGCGCCTCTCTCCAGCGGCAGCTCTTCTGATTGAGGGATTTGAAGATGACCTTGAGTTGATTTACGAAGATCATGAAAATAATTTGAGCAATGTAGAATCGGACGCGCAACTAGAGTCTCGAGACCATGCCTTTGCAAGAGGCATTATAAAAGTCGCTGCTAAAATGACAGCCAGCCTACAGCTTGAAGCTGTCGGGAATACCGACTCTTTAACCAGATTAAACAACAGGGAGTTCCTAAGTAGATATGTTGAAGAAGTAGATGGCATTAACAACGAGTTGCAACGCAACGGGGAAGAAGCGGTCGTAAAGACGGCGGCTTTCATTGATTTGAACAAATTCAAGGAAGTGAACGATACATTTTCTCATACAGAGGGTGATAATATATTGGCGCTGATTGGCTCAACACTAGCCGATCAATTTGGGTCAGAGAATATAGTTTGTCGCTGGGGTGGAGATGAGTTTGTGATTATATTTGATGGCGCATTTTCGGAAGAAAAAATTGAAGCACTTAAGAAACAAATAGTATCAAGCATCGAGGCTGCAGAGCTAGATGTACCAACCGATGAAATTACAATTTTGGTAAATGTTTCGGCAGAGGTAGGAATGGTTCAGACTACAGAAGAGATTACTCTAGAGGAAGCCATTAGACAGTGTGATGATATGATGCTTGAGGCTAAGAAAAAACGAGGACGTCGAGCAGGCGACAAAAATCAGGGTTAGAGAGTGTATACTTAAGTCTATGACAGATAGCCTTAAGAACAAATTATCCGATTTACCCACGAATCCAGGGGTCTATTTCCATAAGGATAAGAACGGTAAGATTATTTACGTTGGCAAGGCGGCTGTGTTGCGCAATCGAGTGCGACAGTATTTTCAAGAGTCTAGGACGCGCGATGCTAAGACTGAAGCTCTAGTCAAAGATATCGTTGATATCGATTGGATAGAAGTAGAGACCGAGGTGGATGCCTTATTCCTAGAAGCTGAATTAATAAAGCGCTATAAGCCAAAATATAACATTGATTTGCGTGATGATAAGTCAGATTTATATGTAAGAATAGACAGCAAAAGCGATCACCCGACGGTATCTTACACTAGACGACCCCTGGATGACGGTGCAGATTACTTCGGATCTTTTAATTCGGGATACTTAGTAAAGAAAGCAATAAAATTGCTCAGAAAGGCATTTCCTTTTGACTACAAGGTTTCTAAAAGCGATAGAGTAAGTTTGGATTATCATATTGGATTAAGTCCTGGGCTAGAAGAGAACAAGACTACACTTGTTGATTACCGTAGTAATTTATCTCAGCTAAAACGTTACTTAAAAGGTCAGCGAGTTTCGGTTATTAATGACTTAACTAAAGAAATGAAACAGCATGCCAAGACTAATAGCTTTGAAGAAGCCGCACGTTGCCGTAACCAAATACAGGCACTACAGTCTTTGCGTAAACAAATTGTTTTTTCCAATGAAGAATTTATGGACATCTCAAAAGACCAGGCACTTAGCGGCTTGATGGATTTACTGAAGCTTCAAGATATCCCAAGACGAATAGAGGGTTATGATATTTCGCATCAGTCGGGGACTAATAACGTTGCCAGCATGGTTGTCTTTAGCAATGGGCTGCCTGATAAGACCGAGTATAAAAAATTCAAAATGCATCTACAAGGCAACGATGATTTTGGCCACATGCGGGAGGTGATAGGTAGACGTTTTTCAAAACGCAACTTAACTAGCTGGCCTAAGCCAGATTTGTTGCTAATTGATGGAGGCAAGGGTCAGCTATCTTCCGCAAAAAGTGTGTTACAAGAATTAAATATAGATATTCCAGCAATAGGTTTAGCTAAAAGGTACGAAACAATTATCGTCCCTGCGGAACTAGGAGCTAACATCAAGGAGTCGGAAATAAGCAACGCCAGAAGCCAAGAATATTTGGAAATTAGGTTGCCGGAAAGCTCTCATATTATCAAATTACTTCAACGAATTCGTGATGAGTCACATCGTTTTGCAGTGTCTTACCATTCCAGCCTTAAGATCAAAGCTCAGACCAAGAACAAGCTGGAAGAAATCAATGGAATTGGCCCCACGACCCGTAAAGTTTTATTGCGACAGTTCGGCTCATATAAAAAGGTGATGGAAGCTTCCAACAGTCAGTTGGCTGAAGTCGTGGGTCAAGCCAAGGCAGACCTAATAAAGGTATCTAAATCTCCAGCAGCCATCAAGACCACCAAATAGCCGTCGACAATACTTTGCTGGATATTCTCTACTAGCTCGCTATTTAGCTCTGCAAATACTATGTCTTTAGGATCTCGGACTGAGCGAGCTAGGTCTTGCGGACTGATCACAGACAACTCTTCTTTCTCTCTGCTCATATACGTTGGTAACCAATAAAGCCGGTCTACATTGTTGAATGTATTAGTGTAGCCCGAAGTGTCATTTATTTCGTGTTGTCTAACATTTTGATGGGGTTGATATACGATCGCCAGTTTCTTACCTGAAGCTTTGGTGATTTCTTTAGCGGTTTTTATCGTTGCAATAATCTCGCTGGGGTGATGAGCATAATCAGAATAGAGATTATCTTTAATCTTTTCTAAGCGGCGATCAGTGCCTGGAAATTGAGCAATGATATCCAGTAACTTTTCGGTACTGTGTTGAGGTAAAAGCTTATTGACCGTTAAGACTGCTAGACAAGCGTTTTGGCGGTTATGTTCGCCAAATAAATCAATTTTTTCAACCATCTCAAAGTTATCGGGCAGGGCCATTACGTTCTTTGCCTGCAGGGAGTTATTCTTAATATCTTTCTCCCATCCAACAACGTGTTTTGAATTGCTTACAAATTCACTGAATGCTGCTTTGTAGTCAGCTACTGAAGGATAAGTATCAGGGTGATCGTATTCGACACTTGTGAGCAGCGATGTGTATGGGTTGTAGTCCAGGAAGTTGCGGTCAAATTCATCTGCCTCATAAACAAAATATTCACTACCTTCGACATATTGAGAGACCGCACCGAAGCTCAAGGTCGTACCAACGCTATAGCTGATTGGCTGGTTCAGCTTTTGCATTAACCATATTATCATTGCTGTGGTTGTGGTCTTGCCATGAGTTCCTGCTACAGCAACCATTTTTAGACCTTTGTCCTCTAGTATTTTATTTATCAACTCACTGCGCTTACTTATGCGAATATTGTGCTTGAGAGCAAATTTGAATTCTGGGTTTGATTTTGTTACGGCCGAGCTATGCACCAACCAATCTATAGGATTTTCTTCGTGTATTTTTTGTATCTGCTCCTTGGTCTGTCCAATGTGGGCGTCATAACCTTTTTTGATCATGTCTTGCAAAAAATCAGAATTTTTTAAGTCGGACCCAGAAACTTCGTGTCCGGCCTCTTTGGCTATTATTGATAAGGGGCCTATTGCGGTGCCGCCTATGCCGGAGAAGTAAATATGCATTACTTTATTGTATCACGCAAAGCGGCCCTCAGCTTCACACACCTAAAACATTTTTTTGATAATATTACAGTCGCTTTACTACAGCTCCTTTGTGATAAGACCAGAGAACATGCGTTATCTACGTAGATCTGAAAGCCTAATTATAGAATTAGTTTCGTATAAAAAGTGTGGTGTAACGGTTGAACGCAGATAGATAAGCTAAGCGTGGTATAATTAACTAATAAGCTAACGAAAAATAAATAATGCACCATCACATATCGCCAATAGCTCGCTGGTCTGAGGCAGAAGAAGTTACCAAGCTTCATCTGTCTTTTATGCTGATGACTCTTGGTTCCAGTATGGTGGGTATTTTTATACCAATATTTTTATTAAATTTAGGATATAAAGTCATCGAGGTTGCTTATTTTTATTTAGCTTTCCAGTCTTTGGCTTGGTTTGCCGATCTAGCTAGTGGATTTTTAACTGCAAGATTTGGGCCAAAGCACGTTATGCGGTTGAGCTTCTTGTTCAGGATAATGGTACTGGTAACTTTATTCGTATTGCCAGACTATGAGGCAGTATTTTATGCTTTGCCAATATTGCTAGCTGCCCAAGGCATGCACTCGATTGCTTATTTTACAGAGTTCTCTAAGCTAGCTGAAGAAAAAGTTTCCAATAATGAGGGTAAACAAATGGGTAGAGCTTACGTCGTATCACGAATTGCCTCTGCGATTGGCCCATTAGCCGGCGGGTTAATAATCACTAATTTTTCAATAAGAGTTAATCTGGTTATTGCGATCATTACTGTAATTGCGGCTGGCGTAGTTTTGAACGGACACGAAGTAACCAAGACACATCTCAAGACTAAGGTAAGAAAACTGGATCTTAGACCAATCAAGCCAGACCTCTGGGGATTTGTGGGAATAAGCTTTGGATTTGTTGCTGGCGGAGTTTTTTATGGGATGTTTTTGAGCGAGTTTGTCTTAAGCGAGTCTACTGAATACAGTTTCTTAGGGTTGATTAGCACAATATCTTTTGGCTTTGCAATTGTGGCCTCAGTCATTTTTGGCAAGATGGCTGATTCTGGGCATTCTTGGTTAATCGTCAAAATAGCGGCAGCTGGAGCTTTTTTGGTCGATGGTCTGCGAGCTTTTGCTTTAACTCCATTTACAACTGGGGCAGTGAATGCGCCTGGAGCTAGCGTTGGGGTAGGACAAAGAATTCCCTTTTTCAAAGGAGTGTACTCGTCGGTTAACCAACTAGAGGGCTACAGGATCTCTTACTGGATCGCCTGCATGACAGTCATAGACATCATGCGAAGCTTGTTTTGGGTTATTTTCATAATCCTGTATCACTTTATGGAGCTAAAGCTGGCGATGCAAAGTATGTTTATCATTGCGGCCTTTTTTGGCTTACTGATGCTAAAGGCAAAAAAACTATATGAATAAAGTCTTACCAAGACAAAAGACAGCATGGAAAAATATTGGCCAGATGCTTCAGGTGAGCAACAATACTTTAGTAGCCTCGATATTATTTTATATAATAGCTGTTATCTTGCAATGGCTGCCAAACTATGAGGAGTTTTGGTTGAGGATGTCCAGTGATGCTTTGAGTTTCAGCGACAAAATATCAGATATATTTGGAGGATTTTTAAATCTCTTTAGAGAAATAAACGATCTAACACCAATAACTTTCTTGCTGATTGCTTTGTTTCAGGCATTGAGCTTGACAATGCTGATAAAGATGAAGAATAGTCGTAAAAGGGATATTGGTGGGGTGGGTGTAGCTCTTGTGGGCTCTGGTTGTGTCGCTTGTGGCGGATCGTTATTATCACCAATACTGTCTTTAGTTGCCACCAACCTATCGATAACAGCAGCTAATGCGATTGGGGATATTGTGCTGGTGTTTGCTACAATACTGTCATACATGACATTAATAAAAGTTGCATTACGATAGACCTCATTCAACAGTCCTAGTGTTGGCACAAGAGGTATTTTAGGCACAAGATTACTATTTTATTATCAGAGCTTGTAGCATAAGCTACTAGAGGCTGATAAAAAATATTAAGATTGTCCTATAAATCATCTTTTGGTAGATAGGACTGTTGAAAGAGGTCTAAATATGGAAAAAACTAATAAGGTACCCACATGGCTATTGGTTTTAGTTTTTATTTCTTTAGCTCTATTTAGTGGGTGGGCTTTGCGACGCAATAGCACTAAAATGATTGAGCTAAGAGAGATTGTACTAGAGGCAGACCAAGCAGGCGAGGGAGTTAACGTAGCATTGAATGAGCTTGGTAATTTTATAAATGGACATATGAATACCGAGATGCGTGCGCCACTTCAACTGGTTGAAACCTATAATCGAGATTTTAAAAAATCCCTCAACAACTCTAATGTCAGTGACTCTATAGCAAAGGCTGCAGAACAGAAGTGTACTGGAGCAAGTATTCCGTCCACTACCCAGGCCGAGTGTATCCAAAGAGAGATAATCGAAGCAGTTGGCGAAAACCAGGCACCCTTGGATGCTACTCTTGCCCCAGAGCTTTATACCTTTGACTATGTTTCACCCAAGTGGTCTACAGACCTGGCAGGTTTCAGTGTTCTCGCGACTGTATTCACTGGTTTAATACTGATTATTCAGTCGGCTACGCAGTTTATTGTAGGTCGGCATTTCAGCTTCCTGAGGTAACTTCTAAAAATAAGACTTTCATAAAAAAATGTTGACAAGAATATTTATAGAGGTGTAAGGTGTTGTTACCATAATAATTTAAGAGAGGTGTTAAAAATGGCAGCATATCAACATACTAACTCAAAAGGAGTAACTTACTTCTTGCACAACCAAGAAGTTCAGCTAAGAGGTGGAAAACTACAAACAATCTATTTCTTTGCAAAAGAAGAGAGAGAAAAAGGTGCTTGTGCACTACCTGACGATCGAGAAGTTGTTGAGAACCCGCGAAATGGCTTCTTGACTCTACGTAAGAAGAAGACTGACTAAATAGTCACAATTCTGTAAAAGTGATCTAAAAGAGCCCCATTGAGGGCTCTTTTTGTATTTCTAACTCAACCAATGAATAGTACAAGGATAATCCTTGTACTATTTGGGCCTATAGCCAAAGAAAAACAAAATCAGCTTTTAACCCCGTAGTTTTTGGCCTATAAGCCACTTTTTTGTCTAAGAGTATGCTTGCGGCTACTTCTGTAGACAAAGAAAGGTGTCTTCTAGGCTCAAAAATCTAACTACTGTTAAAAGCTGATTTTGTTTTACTTTGGCTATATAATTTACGACTCCCAATCAGTTTGTGCTAGTGCTATAATTAAAGTCATGTTAATAGTCTCGTTTTTCACTTGGTGGTATAGCAGGGGTTGGCTAAATGAGCTTCATGGTCTTAGCGCAAGGCTGACTAAAGTAGCCAACATATTCTCGGTACCTATTTTATTAAGGACTATGTTTAACCCGTGGAAACAAATAACCACCACAAGTTTTAAAGACTCTTCACTTGATGAAAAGATAAAGGCTCTGGTCGATAATATTTTTTCTCGAATAGTCGGTTTTTTTGTCAGGCTCATAGCATTATTCTTGGCTTTTATATCGATATTGATAACCGGCGTATATAGCATATTGCGGATAATATTATGGCCAGCCATACCGCTGTTGCCATTTATCTTTACATTTATTGGTTTGACCGGAGGTTTATAATGAGAGTTATAGTAGACAAATCACACTCAAGACGTAAAAAAGCACGCTTCTCTAGATTGCTACGCAAGCCTTACAACAAAATAGCCCTAAATGTGCTAACTGTTGTTATCGCTACTTTATCAGCCGTATTCATATGGGATGGTCAAGACTTATTGGGCTACTTGTTGGCGGCATTAGCTAGCGTAGGCTTGAGTTTGCTGTTGTGGCGCGAAGGCGAGCTTAAAAGTCTGCCAGCTAAGCTACCAGCGCAAGGACAGGATTTGATCTTATCCAAAGCTTTAGACAGAAGAGCCTTGGGCAGAATTAAATCATACGAAACACCATACGATGTCTGGAAGGGCATCGAAGGATCTTGGAGAGAAAAGTTCTTTACCTTTAGGTACGGTATCGACAGAAAATTTATCGAGGATAATGTCTCCAAGAATTCTGCAGACTCCGTGAGTTTATGGAGCAAAGCCCTAGAGTTAGCGAGGCTAGAAAACCAAGAATCAATCACTATAGCAGCCATCTATGTAAGCTTGCTGGCTAGCATTGATGGTTATGAGCAGTATTTGGCTAGGCTTCATCTAGAACCCAATGACTTGATAGTCGGCATCGATTGGCAGCGACATGTCGAGTTAGTGGGTGAGAAATTTGAAAAAACCCACAGCTTTGGCGGGATGGCCCGAGATTGGTCGGCCGGGTACACTCCATTGCTCAACAGGCTAGGTCAGAATATCAGCGACCAAATTGAATTTCAGGGCGGACTGTTGTTTAGGGATAACGATGCTCATCAATCGGCAGTCAACCAGATGATCAAGATCTTCTCCCAGGCTCCGAGACCCAATGTTGTACTAGTTGGCCCGCAAGGTGTTGGCAAAGATACGACGGTCAGATCTTTTGCCTACAAGCTTCTTGTGGACGAGGGTCTTAGCCACAGCATCGAGTATAACCAAGTCATTTCTATATCTGCACCTGCCATACTTTCTCAGGTCAGCGACAAGCAATCAGTCGAGACTTTTATGCAACAATTGCTTAACGAGATATCTCAATCCAAAAACACGATTTTATATTTCGAGAACGCCCATCAGTTTTTTGAGGAGGGCACAGGTACAGTGAACTTAACAAGTGTATTATACCCAGTATTACAGAGCTCTAATATTAAAACTATCTTTACAATGACTAATGACAACTGGGAGAAGATGTCTGTCGAACACCAAGATGTAACCAACCTGCTTAACAAAATAGTTGTGCAGCCGGCGGACAAAGCTACTACTTTTAGGATTATGGAGGACCAAATATTACTTATAGAAAACCAGCAAAAGGTTTTATTTAAGTACCAAGCATTACAGGAGGCCTACCGCCTAAGTTCCCGCTATATGCACGGCGAAGAGTTCCCGGGCAAGGCAATCAGTTTGCTAGAGGCGGCTGTTAATCATGCCGAGGGGAACAAGGTTGTTACAGCCCAAAGCGTACAGGCTACTGTGGAGCAGACTCAAGGAGTTAAGGTGTCTACTGCTGGCGGCAAAGAGCGGTCTAAATTACTAAATTTAGAGGAAGAAATTCACAAGCACATGATCAATCAAGACCGAGCAGTTAACGTTGTGTCTGATGCTTTACGACGTGCACGCTCAGGCGTCAATAACCCCAATAAACCTATCGGTACTTTTATGTTCTTGGGACCAACTGGTGTTGGTAAAACAGAGTTGGCTAAGGCGATTGGTCGAGTATTTTTTGGCGGCGAGGACAGATTGGTCCGAGTGGATATGAATAACTTCGTACAAGCCAGCGATGTCACCAGACTCTTGGCGTCAACTGTTGAGAATAGTTCTGGGCTAATTGCTCAAATAACCAAACAACCATATTCTGTAGTGCTGTTTGATGAGATTGAAAAAGCCCACCCAGACGTCGTCAACGTGTTCTTACAGCTACTGGATGAGGGTGTTTTGCGTGATTCTAAGAACAACACCGTGTCATTCCGTGATGCAATTATTATAACTACCTCTAACGCTGGCGCGCATATTATTCGAGAAAAGATCGAAGCCGGAGTTGCGGTAGAAGAATTTGAAAAAGATTTCCTAGATCAGTTAATAGAGTCTAACCAGTTTAGGCCAGAATTCTTGAATCGTTTTGACGAGATGGTTGTGTTTAGACCGTTAACTAAACCAGAACTTCTACAAGTTGTGGACTTGCTTATGGCTAGTGTAAATCGTAACTTGGCTCGCCAGAAAGTACAGGTCGCCTTATCAGAAGATGCTCGCCACTGGCTCGTCGAAAATGGCTATGATGCTCGTTTGGGTGCTCGTCCTTTACGTCGAATGATCCAGCGTTCTGTCGAAAATATTGTTGCCAAAAAATTGCTTGAAGATAGCTTTATGCCTGGCTCTACTCTGCAGCTTACTGCTGCCGAACTTGAGGCTAGCGGAGCTAAGGGTTAATCACGGCTACTTAAGTCTGTTGCCCAGAATCACCAGGCAATCTTCTTCATAATCTTCAAAAATAATTTCGCATGTTTTTTGCTCAGCTTTACTTGAGTCAGAATTAAAGAAATATCCTGAAATCACTCCACTTATGCAGTTATCAAAGTCTTTATCGAAAGACTTGCAGTGTTCAATAGCTTTTTGCGGGCTAGCGATATTTTCTTTAATCATCTGAGCCGCCACGCCATGGCGACAGGTTGAGATTTGGTTTACTTCGCCCTCTAGGCAGTATTCTAGAAACGCTTCGCGATAACTATTAGGATTTGCTTCTAGGTATGCGGTTGGTGCATATAGATAGCATTCCCCCTTAAAATCATCTTCTTCTAAACAGATATCTATATGCGCCTGCGATAGATTTCTTTTAGTATTGTCGAAATGGCTGGTTAGAATAAATTGTTCCATATACGCACCATTGGCACATGCATTTATCTTTATTTCGTCGTCCAGTTCTAAGCAATTTATAATAGTTTTAGTAATATGACGTGCATTCGATTGCATAAAACCGTGACCAACACCATGATAGCATTGCCACGCTTGCAGGCTCCATGACTCGTCGTTGCTACAAACTTGTGCAACAATACTCTTACCAGAGCCTTTATGTTCAAATAAAGATTCAATTACTCCATGCACCATTCCAGAGTTACATACATTGTCGGTTTGGGATATCGCCTCAGAAAAATCATCGGAGCTATAATGATATATTTCATGACCAACATAATGCATTAGTGGATGACACTCTCTAGCAAAAGCTGGAGTATCACTCACTTTTGTCTTTATGTAGTCTATGGCTGAATCAGGACCTTCGGAATTAAGAAGACCTGTAATCTCTTTTTGAAAGAACTTTATTTCTGTATCCGTCAATTTTGGTGTAGGCGATACTATTGCGTCGTTTGTGCTACCCGACTTGTAGATAGCCAGATAAAGAACAGATAAAATTATGATAATTGATAAAGAAATCAAAAAACTAGCTTTGGCTGGTGCTCTCATTCTGTTTATTATATCATTCATCCTCGGTCTAGTACTGGTTCTTGGTAGGCTAACAAAAAAAGATCCAGCATAAAACTGAATCTCTTTTCATGGTGCGGGCGGAGAGAATATCGCTTTGCGATGCGCCGTCGTCACGTGCTCAAAGTAAACTTCTGCGCGCGTTCCTAGTCTTCGAACTCCTTTTTTGCTGCGCAAAAACCGAGTTCGCTTCCCTCCTGATCATAAAAAAAGATCTAGAGTGAACCCTAGATCCTTTTTGATGGTGCGGGCGGAGAGAATCGAACTCTCGTCCCAAGGTTGGAAACCTCATATACTAGCCACTGTACTACGCCCGCATTTAATAAAAACATTATACCAGATCAGGCTGTTTATTTGATAGAATAAATGTATGTGGAAATTTACTGCAGAACTAGAGCTGTGGCCAACCTCTCAATCTCCCTGGCATTATTTAGAGATCCCGTCAGATATTGTGGGCGAAATCATGCAGCTGCCCTTAGATAGAGGGCTTAAAAAAGTAAATGTAAGTATCGATGAATATCAATGGCAAACATCAATTCTGCCTGCGGGCAAAGGGCGCAAAATTATACCCATAAAAGCTAAGGTCCGAAAAGATCTTGAGCTAGATCTAGGTAATCAAATAGATATAACTGTAGCGTCCATAGACATATAGTGGTATAATCTCCCCTGTTAAAATGCTATGCTCCGGTATCAGTAGCGATTAGAGCGACGGGTTTCTATGTGCGTAGGCCGGGGTGAGAATACTCGGGGAGTTTTTGCAAGGAAATCTTCCGACAAAAACTTGTTTTTGATCGTGAAGTTTCGGGCCCGCAGAATGTGGGTCGAATCCTATTCAAACCCCGTGTATACTATGTCAGTGCTATGCTCCGGTAGCTCAGTTGGATTAGAGCGACGGGTTTCTACCCCGTAGGCCGGGGGTTCGAATCCCTCCCGGAGTACCATGCAAATTACAAAGCCACCTTTTTTGGTGGCTTTTTATGTTGCCTGCATTTCAAGAGGGATTCGAACGTCCGGCCGTATAAGGCCGGGGTGAAAATAGCTGGGAGCTGTTTGCAAGGAAAAAAACCTCTTGAAAACTAGTTATCAAAGATGTTTTTTCGGGCTCGCTGAAAGTGAGTCGAATCCCTCCCGGAGTACCAAGCATAAGCACTATCAAATGATGGTGTTTTTTGTTTGATGAATAATTTGACAGTTCCATAATCTTAATTCGTGTGCCCTTTGGTGGGGTTGGGGAATTGGAGGATTTGTATGGGAAATGAGGTCCTCTAAGATTAAGATGGATGCTTCCGGCATTACTCTATTCTTGACATATATACAATTTTCTGTTAAACTTTGAACATTATGAGTGAATTTTCAGAACTAGGTGCTAGGTTAAGTCTTGAATTAGGCGAAATAACTGAGTGTAACCTGAATACGGCTGAGCTTATTAAACAAGTTCAAGAGGTATTGAAGGATAGAGCCAATCTATCTACTAGAGAGATGGTTGTTAAAGATGAGTTTGGTCTACATTATGGGCCTATGACTGGAGTGTTTTTCGAGAAACCACAAGACGAAAAAGATGCGAACTCTTATGACATTGGTTTTGTTTTAACTCAACCAGGAGAAGACGGGTCCATGGAACTTTATGCAACAAATAGAGGTAATACTGCTCTACGGGTAGCAACAGTACTGCCGAGCAACAATGGCGTGTACTGCGATATGCTAGTACTCGAAGATGGTTCTGTAGTAGTTACCGACAAAAGCTCCGAAAAGCCACTAGAGAATGGTCTTGTCACCAGGACGGATGTTATTGATGGCTTAAGAGCATTAGTAGATGAAGACACTCTAGCTGTACAACAGCTAAGAGACCGATTTCCAGATAACCCTAGTCTAACTCTTACAGAAGGAGGGTTAGCTACGAAATGCTATGATTCTTATATGGGTCGTGCAACATACAGCATAGAACGTAAAGTTCTAACGGAAAAATCAGTAATTGATACTCTACTAGGGAGCAATTTACGAGACGGTACAGAGATACCCAATATTGACTTTTCGAAAAACTTGAATAGGCGGACCAAGTACATTTACAATAGAGTTAAAGAAAGAACTGCCGAAGCTATAGCTGGAGGTATCACAATTCAAGACGTAATAGGTAGAAAACTACCTTACTCTAAGAACCCTCAGATACAACAAATGTATGCTCGCTATCTCGAGGAGCAAATTCGAAAAACTAATCCAATTGCGGATGAATTATCAAGTGCAATTGACCGAGCGACAAATGTTATGGATTTAGAGTCTATATTCACCCAAGAGTTCGGACCTTACCATAGAGATTACGAAGAGCTCGTAAAAAGAGTTGGGGCTATAGCTGGTAAAGGAGTTAGAACGGTGACGGTAGAAGATGAGCGAGTTGGGAATACCTCTGCTGATGTTGAATATCTGGTACAAGCTACCTACGAAGGAGTGCATGGCTCATGCACGTTAGTTGTTGAGGGTAGAACACTGGCGATTAATCCTGATGCTGTAATGCAAATTTATCCAGGTATTGCTGTTAATATGCATGGTGAACAAACTGACCCTACGATAGAATGTCAAAGCCAGCGCGAAGCACTACTAAAACTGCTGGGTAGAGTTACTTCACTAGAAACCTAATCTAGTCCACATCATGCAACAATCTTGTTGCGGAACTTTTGTTTATTAATCATCTTGAAGCACTCAGCGCACTAACTGTTCGTAATTCCGTTACAGCGGAGTACCATGCAAATTACAAAGCCACCTTTTTTGGTGGCTTTTTATGTTGCCTGCATTTCAAGAGGGATTCGAACGTCCGGCCGTATAAGGCCGGGGTGAAAATAGCTGGGAGCTGTTTGCAAGGAAAAAAACTCTTGAAAACTAGTTATCAAAGATGTTTTTTCGGGCTCGCTGAAAGTGAGTCGAATCCCTCCCGGAGTACCAAAATTAGATACCGACCTTTGCGGTCGGTCTTTAATTTTTGTTATTCGGAGATCGATTTGAATCACCGGCTCAGATTGCTTTAGTAAGATGATAGCCGGGAGTTCGGTGGAGTGAGGGCGCGCGCAAGAGTTAACTCTGAGCACGCCGCAACGGAAAAGGCGCTAGCCTCTATCCCTCCCAAAGCATCAACCATAAGCACTATTAACTAGTGGTGTTTTTTATTTTATCACTTCTGTAACTTAGACTCCAACCCAAATCGCACCACTAGGTTTTAAGCATCTGTTCTGGTGTCCTCCAGTTCAGTCGTTTCCTAGGTCTAGTATTGATGAGGTGAACAGCTTCGTCAAGTTGTTCTTGGGTAAGAT
>Ga0209187_1000863_pt1 | contig 42957 bp, 46 predicted proteins | sample BantaG_FD_187430 | JGI IMG/M metagenome (GOLD analysis project Ga0209187, IMG submission 187430) | Marine algal microbial communities from Bantry Bay, Ireland - BantryBay_4 metaG (SPAdes) (version 2) | ecosystem: Host-associated > Algae > Red algae > Unclassified | place: Bantry Bay, Ireland...
TTTAACAAAGGCTAAAATGATAATGCTTTGTGATAGTGGTTAACAAAAAGTTGTATCTTTGAAACTAAGGCAGTTGGTAATTAGGGTGTAAAACAAAAAAATCAGCACAACATTTAGTCAGGTCGTTGTAGCCAATTAAAAAAATCCAGAACTACATAATACAATTCTGGATTTAAAAAGAAAATCATAATTCACTAAAGTAACGGCTGAATAGATTTTGCTGTATCCAAAACAGTCTTTTCAAAAGGAAGAGGCTTCCAATCAAAAACCTGTTTGGTTTGAGAAATATCTGCACTTACCTCTGCATCAACAAATGGTAACATTCCCTTCATTTCTCTATTAAATAGACTCATAAATTTGACCATAAAACTTGGAGCTTTTCTTGGACTCGCTTTTTTAAATCCATTTTCTTTTAATATGGAAGCGACACCTACAAAAGAGTAGGTTTTTTCGGAAGTGACAATAAAACGTTCGCCATTGGATTTCATGTTTTCCATTGCAGATACATGTATTTTAGCAATATCTCTTACATCTGACATTACATAATGTGCATTAGGTTGCATGGGCATTTTTCCTGTAATCATATCCTTTATCATGCTCATGGAAGCACCAGTAAGATTGCCAGTTAATGTTGGCCCGTAAATTGGACCTGGATTAACCACCGTCAATTCCATTTTATCGCCAACGGTTTGATTATTGTAAAAATCCCAAGCAGCTCTCTCAGCTAAAGTTTTACTTTTCATGTACACAGATACCTTATCCGTCTTAGCATTAGTCCAACTCTTTTGGGTCAGATGATTTTTCTTTTTGTCCCCTGCCATTGCTACGGTCGAAGAAGTCAAAACGACTTTTTTAACGCCTACTTTTTTCGCTGCTTTCAATGCCCTAAGTGTTCCTTCTACGGCAGGCTTAATCATTTCATTTTCGTCCTTTGGTTCAGCAATTACAAATGGAGAAGCAACATGCAACACATAGTCACAGCCTTCCATTGCTTTATCCCAACCTTTGTCGCTCAATAAATCAAGCTCACAAAATTCTAAATTATTTTTGGCGTCAATGACTTTTGCAATGCCTTTTCGAACTTCTTGTTCTTTAGAAAGATTGCGTACTGAACCTCTTACGGTATAGCCATTTTTCAATAATTCAACAGCACAATGCTGTCCAACAAAGCCAGAAATTCCTGTTAATAATACCCTTTTACTCATGATTTCAATTTCTTTAGTTAAAAATTATTACTTTTGTTCTGCAAGCAAAATTACAATAATACTTTTATTTTGCAAGTTATAATTAAATTAATTGCATTTTACAAGTAAAAATTAACATGAAAAATAAATTTCGATGTAATTGTCCCATCACTTCTGCCTTGGATATAGTAGGAGATAAGTGGACTTTGGTGATTATCAAACAGATGTTATTAGAAGGAAAGCAAACCTTTAAGGACTTTACGGAAAGCGATGAAGCGATTGCTACTAACATTTTATCTTCCAGGCTGAAAATGTTGGAAGAATTTAAAATCATAACTAAAGATAAGCTACCTAATAATAAGAAGACAAATATTTACCGCTTAACACAAAAAGGAATTGCATTAACTCCGGTTATAGTAGAATTGGGGCTTTGGAGTGATGCTAATATGCGAGACTTTCACCCTGAAATAACAGAAGGAGAACATATGGATGCTTTAAAAAGTAACAAAGAAGCATTTGTTATAAGTCTCCAAGAAAATTATAAAGAAAAAACTGGCTACAACAAAGGCTAAAATGTCAATAGCCTCCATTCGTCGGCTACTGCATTTAGCCGAACCGTTAATAGGCAACTCCGCTTCCTCCAAAATGCGAAGCATTTTTTGCCCAGCTGCAAACCCAACAACACATAACTATGTTATATGTCATTGTGTTTCGGCTCGCAGCCTTTAACAAGGGCTAAAATGATAATGCTTTGTGATAGTGGTTAACAAAAAGTTGTATCTTTGAAACTAAGGCAGTTGGTAATTAGGATGTAAAACAAAAAAATCAGCACAACATTTAGCCAGCCATTAGCCACAAGCTGAAAAATGGACAGTTCTTCAATCAAACATATGGATAAAACGAAAACTTTGCGTTTATCGAAATGGCAATTATTTTGGCATTATTTTATTGGACTGATTCCATTTATTCTCGGAATTATGAACACTTATTGGCTAATTGAATTACAGAATTCGGAAAATTATACTGGAGCAAGGACTGAAAAGGGAATCATAACTTCTATTATAGTTTGGTTTTCATTATCATTATTGGTTTTTCTAATTAAAAAAAGGCGACTGAATTTTGTGCGGATTAACATTTCTCTTAATGAATCTGAATTTAAAAACAAAATGCTTGAAATAGCGGAAAAAGAAAATTGGAGACTGACAAATAACACTAAAAAATTTGCGAAATTTTCAAATGGTTCTGGTTGGACTTGGGGGTTGAATATGACAATTTTGAGATTTGAAAAATATTTGCTGGTTAATAGTATTTGTGACCCAGAAATGAGGTCTTGCATTTCAGTTTTTAATGAAAACGAACGAAATATAAATTGACTGAAAAGAAATCTGAAAAAGCCAGTGGCTAACACCGTATAAAATTAATTGCTAGTTATAGCCTACTTACGAAAGTCCTCGCGGACTTTCTATCTGTGATTTATTTGCTAACTTTAGTGCTTAAACCACGCAACTAATCTTATACAAAAACGTTATTCAGAAAGCGATTTGGAGGAATTATTTTCAAATAAGATTGAAGAATCTATTAATCTTGATTACAAGAGTGGAGAAGCTCTTTTAGGAACTGAAAAATCTAAAAAAGAGATTAGCAAAGATGTTGCATCATTTGCAAATTCAGACGGTGGATTAATAATTTATGGAATTGAAGAAGAAAATCATGTGCCTAAAAAATACGCATTTATAAATGGAAATAAATATACAAAAGAATGGATCGAGCATATAATTCAGTCGAGGATTCATAGAAAAATAAATGGACTTAGAATTTACCCTGTGAGAATAAATAATGATTTGACTAAAACGATTTACATAGTTAAAATCCCAGAGAGTCCAAATGTTCCGCATATGTCTTCAGACAAAAGATATTATAAAAGATTCAATTTTGAGTCTGTTCCAATGGAACAATATGAAGTAAGAAATCTATATTTGAAGAACAGGCTGACTGTTCTCAGGATTGATTATCCAAGAATTAATTTTTCCAATTCAAAGACATATTCTCATAATAGACTTGTTTCTGGTTCATATAAATTTTGGTTTCACGCAATCAACATCGGTAGAGTTTTGGAAAAAGATTTTAAGTTAGAAATAGAGATTCCTAACGTAATTATCGACAATGCTACTATAAAACAAATAAATGCTCCAATGTGTTTAAATAATAAAGTAAAGTTTGGCTATCCTGATTTTCAACATATATCTATTACAGGTAATCAAACAATATTCCCGAATGAAACATATCAGTTTGGATATATGAATATTAAAATTAGAAACCCTAATTCTGAACAATACTTGAAAGTAAGACTAAAACTTTATTTTTCTGGAGGAGTTGAAGAAATATTATTATCATTAAAAGATATGTTTGACTATCATATTAAAAATAAAAGATGAAAAATACTGGCACTAACAATAGCTAAAACGGCCATGCGGGCTTCGCTCGTGATTGGAGACTTTAAAGCATCACAACCACCAAAATTTTGTCCGAACGATTTTTTGTGATAATTTTAAATCGGCCAAACAAAATTTTGCTTCGGGGCGGTCGGTTTGCCGGGTTTTTGGCTCTGTAGTCCGCACAGCGTTTAGCCAAATCGTTAGCAATAATTTAGAACCAAATTTTCAACCCTACTCGACAATTTTCCTTTCGACAAAACCTAGCTTGACGATTTCCTCTTGTGACAAAAGCCCAGTTCGACGATTTCCCTTGCGACAAAAGCCAGTCTGACATTTTTCGCTTATGACAAAACCCATTTCGATAATTTCCATTTTCGACAAAAACCTGGCTTGACGATTTCCTCTTGCGACAAAAGCCAGTCCGACATTTTTCGCTTGCGACAAAAACCCATTCGACAATTTCGCTTGCGACAAAACCAGCTCAACAAAATCCTGTCCGACATTTTCCTCTTTCGACAAAACCCATTTTGACATACAGAAAGAAAAAACTTAGTTGACAACTAAGGAGAAAAAATTGCTAACAAGGGCTAAAACACCATGCGGACTCACTCGGGATGTTAGCCTTTAAAACAACTAAATCCACCAAAACTTTGTTTCGACAATTTTTTGGACTAAATTTAAATCGCAAAACAAAGTTTTGGCTAATGCAGTTGGTTTGCTGGTTTTTGGGTTTTGTAAATCCGCACGGTATTTAGCCAGCCGTTGTGGTGCATTAAGAAAATGACAAGTCAAGAAGTAAAGGATATCATTAACAAAGAATTGGAGGGACAATCTGACCCAACCAATGCTCACGGAGTGAATCTAAATGAGTGTCTCATAGACCCCATTAAGGAAAGCTATTTAAGCTCGGTTGATGAATCTATAATAATGCAACTATGGACTGTTTTAGAAGAATCTTCTGACCGTAGTGGTTATAAAATAACTTTTGACGAAACGGATGGCACATTCGGACTTGGAATAATGACAGATAAAAATGAATTGATGGATATTGGAACTTATGGAACCTTTTTAGAAACTTTAAAAGGAATGTAAATGAGTAATAAAAAAGCAAATATTGAGTTGACCAAAGAAGAAGCAATTGTCCTTTTTGAATTCCTTGGAAGATTTAATGAGACTGAAGATTCCAATAAGTTTGAAGACCAAGCCGAAGAAAGAGTCCTTTGGGACATTGAATGCATTTTGGAAAAAGAATTAAGCGAACCATTTAGAGCCGATTATCAGGAAATTGTAAAGTAGGCGAGAGAAAATGTTCGTGATGAAAAAGAATAAAAAAAACGACACCACAACAAGGTGTATAGTGCATAGCACCCCTGCGGGATGCTACGACACCATACACAGAACGTTAGCAATAATTTAGAACCAAATTTTCAACTCTACTCGACAATTTTCCTTTCGACAAAACCAGTTTGACATTATCCTTTTTCGACAAAACTTGGCTTGACGATTTCCTCTTGCGACAAAAGCCCAGTTCGACGATTTCCCTCCCGACAAAAGCCAGTCCGACATTTTTCGCTTGCGACAAAAACCAGCTCAACAAAATCCTGCCCGACATTTTCCTCTTTCGACAAAACCCATTTTTACATATAGAAAGAAAAGACTTAGTCGATGACTAAGGAGAAAAATTGCTAACAAGAGCTAAAACACCATGCGGGCTCACTCGGGATATTAGCCTTTAAAACAACTAAATCCGCCAAAACTTTGTTTCGACAATTTTTTGGACTAATTTTAAATCGCAAAACAAAGTTTTGGCTATTGCTGTCGGTTTGCCGGTTTTTGGGCTTTGTAAATCCGCACGGTGTTTAGCCAAATCGTTATGCCACATACTTAGAAGAAACAATGAAATATTAAACAATCATTCTAATTTTTATTTCAGGGTCATTAGCTAATGACTACAAAAAGGACAAAATCGAAAATATTCTACTTGGGTGTTTAGAAAGTTCCTACTCCGATGTAGGAGTTGATTTAAAAAAAGAACTTAATATATATGAAAATCATTTGATAAAGTCAAATGACGGATATTCTTATTATGGTTTTTACAGAAAAGTTGCTTCATCAGATGATTTTCCCGAAGTTCCTTACCTCACCAATATAGAGAATCTAATAAAAATAAAACCTAATGAATATAATTCAACAAAATGTTTGCAAAAATTGATTAAAATAAAGAAAAAGAAAGTTGAAAAATCAAAGAGTTACTTATTGACTTTAAAAATGAATGAAATTACAGCCAATGGAGAATTTTCACCCTCTATTGTTGCAGGTGCAATTACTTCTATATTATCTCCTTCTGATTTTGATAAGTATTACTACAAGGCTAAGGCATTACTAACTATTGCTCATATATCATCATATGATGAATACACATCTAATAATTTAAACTCTGAAAGAACATTTGAGGATAAAGAATTTTTAAAAGTTTCGGTTCAAATAAATGAAAGGAATGAGATAGTTTATAATGATGAAATTATAAATGGAAATACCCTAAAAAACGAGTTATATAGTTTCATCAAGCAAAACCCTAATAATCACCTAATTATGTTTACAGTTGAAAAAGAAACACTTTATAATTTCTATTTAGATGTTCACAGCAATATTTCTGATGTATATTCAAAATTGAGAAATGAAAAATCTAAAGAAATTTTCGAAAGACAATTTTCAGACTTAACTGATAAGGAAAAAGAAGAAATTGAAGAAATATATCCAGAAAATATAACAGAAGGATGAGGTACGTGGCATAACAATGGCTAAAACGGCCATGCCGGCTTCGCTCTGGATTGGAGACTTTAAAGCATCACAACCATCAAAATTTTGTTACACAATTTGTCGGAAATAAATTAAATTGCAAAATAAAACTTTGGTTCAAGGTGGTGGTTTGCTGAGCTTAAGGCTTCGAAACCCGCACGTCGTTTATCAAAATCGTTAGGCGCAATGCTCTAATAGAAATTGAAATAACTTAAAATTACAGAATTATGTACATCAAAAATTTACTTATCTTAGTATTAGTTGGGTTGTCTTTAAATATACAATCTCAATCTTATAACTTTAGTGTTTCATCTGGAACTTATTCAGATATTGAAGGAGGTATATCATTAAATAATGGGATTACTTGGGATGATCCTCAATACCTAATTCCAATAGGATTTGACTTTCAATATTTTGGCTCAATAATAAATAGGATATATATAAACGAATGGGGATATGGAGGAGAATTAACAACCGAAGAAATGGATACAGGAATACACGCCTTGCTTATACCTTATGGTGCAGATATAATAGATAGGGGTTATGATTTTACTAATGAATATGATTACACAACAAACTCTTTATCAAATATTTCTTATTTATTAGAAGGTGAAAAAGGAAGTCAAATCTTAAAAATAGAATGAAAAAATGTCGGTTTCTTTGATGAGTTACAAGAAAATAATATTTCAAATGATTTCACCAATTTCCAATTATGGCTTTATGAAGGTACAAATGATATAGAAATACACTTTGGGCCTAATTCAATAACGCATCCTTATTTATCATTTGAAGGCTACACTGGTTCTTATGTTGGGCTGTTCCCCTTGTACGACTTCGGCGAAGATACTGTTCTTGTAGATGGTATTGTCCTATCAGGAAATCCAAGTTCTCCAAATGTCGTTATGACGAATTTAGTATATGAACATTTTCTAAACGGAGTTATTCCCAATGGAACAATTTATAAATTTACCAGTAACGTGGTGGGAATATCTGAATATTTAAACAATTCTATTCAATTTTCTATTTATCCAAATCCAGCATTCGAATATTTTAAAATATCTTTTGATTCTTACCAATGGATAGTAAATAATATTTCAATACTAAATTTAAATGGACAAAGAATTAGAAACATCAATCCCATCAATAATACTATTGATATATCATATTTAAATTCTGGAATTTATTATATAGAAATGAAAACAGAAGAAGGTATAGTAACAAAAAGGCTAATGAAAAACTAACAAAGCGCCTAACAGCAGCTAAAACACCAAGCGGTTTCGCTCGGGATTTCTGTCAACCAGCATCTAAGCCACCAAAATTTTATTTCGACAATTTGTCGAAATAAATTAAATTTCAAAATAAAATTTTGGCTAATGGCGGTTGGTTTGCCGGGCTTAATGCTTCGAAAAGAAATTAAGGGTGACAATGAACTCTATCTGTATTTTAATGATAAAAGTACTTCTAAGCCTTAAACGCAATGTTTCATTAAATTCGTAGTAGAACCAAAATAATTAAGGAGTAACAGTGGTCGTTTACGACCTATACTTTTACTCCTTAGTTGCACAGAACCGGAATTTTTTTCGGAGATCTTTTTTTTGTAAGCTTCTGATTATTAAGCTGTTAAGCTATTTATTTTTAAAAGTTGAGTTGCTTGTATTTTGTGGGTTTTAGCAGCTAATTTTACTTGTAATATTATTTTTTTAATGCTGCAACCTTTTAATAGCCGACAATTTTGTTTTGGATAGTTACATTTTTGCATAGCTATTCTGTTACCACTTTTTGTAGTTTCTTTTTTGTTTTGATGATATGTTGCTTTTGGTAAGCAAAGCGTAAACCATAAATGCAATGCTTAAAATAACGCTGACTCGGTGTTGCACTTTCTTTTAAATAAAGCAGATAATCTTGCACTTGCTCAAAATCTAAATGGGTAGGATCGCAACCAAAATAAATGGCCATTTTTGCCAAGGGTCGCGAATAGTTTTTTAAAGTGCCTTCACTCATACCACTGAGTTTTACTTTTTGGTAAAGTTGGTGGTACAAAGTTTTAAAAGCTGGTACTGCTACAAATGCAGTTTCTAAATAAGTTCTTTTTTTTGATTCATTTTAAATATATTTTTTGAAAATTGAAAAACAGCATAAATTAATAATATTTAAATTAGAAAGTTAACTTCCTAAGTTTGTTAAAGCTACCTTTAGGTTTAGTGCAACAATGCATACCCGTTCATTGTCAGCAAAAGCTGCCAACGACGGGTATGCGAAGCCGTTAGCCATAATTTAAGGAATCAAATAAACGAATACTACGTTATTTAAACTAAAAAAATGAATATCAAATTCTTTATAATCGGATTAACACTCTTGTCAATTATTTTTACAAGCTATGGGCAAACAAGGCAAGAAAAGACTAACGACATCATAAATAAATTTAATGCAATAGAGACCCAAAAAACATTTTATAGTTTTCTTTTAGAGCCTTTAAAATTTGAAGCTACCGGAAAAGATAGTTTAAGTGTAATTGAAATAGAAAATCAGTTATCTGATAAAGAAATTTTAAAAAAAATTACTTTGATCTACAAAGAAGTTTTTACTGACGAGGAAATTGACGACATACATCAGTTTATAAATACAACTGCCTATGAGAAGCTTTTCAAGTCTGATGAGTATGACGAAATTATGTTTCTTCAATTTAAAGATATAGACGAAGAAATTGAAAAATTAAAAACTAAGCTGAATGATGCTTCTGAAAGATCAATACCAGAATTTGAGCTAATATCTGTCGATAGAGAAGACGGGATTTATGCTACTCTCAATTATGTTGATACTTTGAATAATAAAAATATAGAATTGCAACAAGAGCCGTCAATAACAAAAAATGACATATTTGAGGTTAAAAAAATGCACGAAAATGAAAAGGTATATATAGATTTGATTTTGACAAAGGAAGCAGCAAAAAAGCTTTACACTCTTACAAAAAACAATTTGTTAAAACCATTAGCAATTGTAATAGACAAAAAAATCGTAGGCTTACCAGTTGTACAAATGAGTATTGCAAGTGGGAAGGTTAGCATCGTAGGTGCCTTTACTGAAGAAGAAATAGATACAATGATTGAAAAACTAAAATAAAAAGAAACTATAGCTAATAACAGAGGCTTCGTTGGGATCGGAACAACCAACAATGGAGCTAGTGTTGCTCGAAACCTGGAAGTGGGTTTTATTACTATGGGGTTCTCTTTATTTTGTTAGGATTGACTGATTTTTGTCTAATTATCAAACATAGCTAATAATTACTAAATCGAAAGGTTTGTATTTGTTTACAAAGGCCACCAAATTTAAAAATTTGGCTTTTAGAATAGAAAAATGATTCTACCACAAACTTAGTGAGAAAGTTGAATTCGCATTTTAATAAGTACAATGTATACCAAGCTTCATAAGTACAATATAAACAAACGCCTTGTCAGAAATTTGCGTTGTTTAAGGGGTAAATTATCTGGCATCTCACCTAAAACCTTACCTATGTTTAAAAATTAGGGATAAACCTTTAGGAGAGATCTTAGATAATGTTCCGTTGTTCTCCACATTTTCTGAGATGACGGTTTGGGAGTTTAATGACGATTGATCAGTTGCTTCGCTAACTTGGTGGTAGAACCTTAATTTTTATGCGTATTATTTTACGGGACAATAAGCTGGCTATTTAGCCCCGATGGAGGCGGCATCCTTTTTGTTTTATGGTTTACATTTTAGATTAAGCGACTGCCGTTTTATAAAACAAAAAGATATAGCCGAGAGCGGGGAGGCGGTTATTGCGAAGCTTACTCTTTCGCTTCTAATTTTTTGTGTTTGTATTTTAGTACGACCATAAATCGTGCTCATACTCAAATATTTTGCGCTCTATGGCTTCGGCTTCCATTAGCACATCTATGCCTTCTGGCATGTAATCTTTTATTCGCATATCTCTAACGTTGCCTTCTTTATAAACGGTGCTGGTAAAGTAGCGTATTTCAAACAAATCGTCCCAGGTTAAGCGTTGGGCATCGTTGTAAGGGTTAAACACTTCGTAGCCGCCTAAGCTTTTTCTAAAAGAAGGGTAGTAGGCCCAAAATAAAGCTAAGTCGCCGCGCTTGTTGTCGTTGTCGTCGTACATTTCCATAATTGGGGCAATGGCAATTATGCGTACTACCATTCGTGAAGTTTCTTCGTCAAACACCCAATCTTCTTTTATTCTAAATTTGGTAATTTGCTCAGGGTTAAAATCGTTGGTAACAGTAGTTTCTTCGTAAGCTTCGGTAACAGGGTTGTACACTTTTATGGTTTCTACGCTGCCCAATTTGTTTTGCACTTCGTTAAAGTTGGTTTCAATTGTAAAATCGTCGTTGGTAAAAATTTTAGCACTTTCGTTGGTACGTAACACTTCTAACAATACATTTATAAAAGGCATTTGCGGGTAGTTAAAAGGGAGGTTCATTTTTTCGAGTGTATTAATTTCGCGCCATATTCTTTTGGACCATAGTACATCTGCTTCTCTAATATGGTCGTAGGCCATTACGTGCCTGTCTTTAGTTCGTTGTTTGGCGTAAATACCATCTTGCACTACCGCTTTGGTTATAAATTTTGAGGTTGAATCTGGCGCATCAATATTAAGGTTTTTGCCAAATGAAGTAATCTCATTTTCTGATACAAAATTGCTGTTTACTGTTTGAGCAAAACCGATAGATAAGCTAACTATAAAAAAGCTGTTTACTGCTAATAAATATTTCATACAATTTTAATTTTTTTAAAAAAGGGTACTTATTGAATTGTAGAAATATTTGCTATAAAGTTATCTATTTGCGCTTAAAAACGAGCTTGATAATAGGATTATTATTTAAAATTGAAATTTAACAGTTTGGTTGTGCTAACTAAGGTGCTACGCCAAACTTTACATTTTTATTAATGGCTTTACTTAGTTGGTGTTCTAATTCGCAAAAAACAGGCAGTTTATTTTCTGTTTTAAAATGGTTGGGCATACGCTTAAACAATTGAACCGAAACTGGTTTTACAACTGTAGGCTTTTGTGGTGTAACTCCATTAGCAGGTTGTTTGTTTTTTTTAAGATGCTGATATTGTAATGAAAATTCATTTTGTTGAGCAACACTATAATTAGTGCTAAGCCAAAACAAAATTAATACGCCAAACAAGCATCTCATATTATAAAGATAAACACATTTTTTTAATTGCATCAATCTATTATACTATGCCATAAATAAGTTTAGCTGCAGCTGTTGTTGTGGCTTCTACTTCTTCAATATTTACACCTTTAATTTCTGCAATTTTTTTTACAACATACTTAGTGTTGGCGGGTTCGTTTCGCTTGCCTCTGTATGGTTCCGGACATAAATAAGGGCTGTCGGTTTCAATTAATATTTTGTTTAATGGTGTAGCGGCAATGGTTTCGTTTAGGTTGCTGTTTTTAAAAGTTACCACACCACCAATGCCAATATAAAAACCCATTTCAATTACTTTTTGAGCATCGGTTGCGCTACCATCAAAACAATGAAATATGCCACGTAAGGCATCACATTTATATTCGCTTACAATATTATAAGTATCGTCAAAAGATTTTCGGGTGTGTAAAATAAGTGGTAATTGAAACTCTATAGCCCATTGTATTTGTTCTCTTAAAGCTTCCTGTTGTTCGGCTTTAAAAGTTAACTCCCAATGATAATCTAAGCCTGTTTCGCCAACACCGTAAAATTTATGTTTGGCAAACAAGGCTTTCATTTGTTGTAACACTTGTGGGTAATCTTCTTTTACCGAGCAAGGATGCAAGCCCATTAAAGGGTAGCAAAAATTTGGGTAGCTTTTGGCTAAACGCATCATGCCTTCAACACTTTTTAAATCAATATTGGGCAAAAAAACGGCCTCTAAACCAGTTTTTTTGGCTCGGCTTATCATTTCAGCTTCGTCTTTTTCAAACTTTTCTGAGTATATGTGCGCGTGTGTATCAATAATAGCCATCTTAAAAAAATAATTTTTGTAAAGTTATAGTATTAAACTTGGCTTTCGCACAATAAATATTAAAATGTTGATGCCTTTAACTTTAGCCCACTATCTTTACCCACATTGTGCAACTGCCAAAAAACAAGTTTGTTTATTTTGCTTCCGATTTTCATTTAGGAGCACCCGATGCCAAAAGCAGCTTACTGCGCGAACGCAAAGTAGTAAACTGGTTGAGTGATATTAAACCAAACTGCGCTGCCTTATATCTAATGGGAGATATTTTTGATTTTTGGTACGATTATGGCGCGGTAGTTCTGGCAGGCTATACCCGCTTATTGGGCAAGTTAGCAGAGTTTACAGATGCAGATATTCCTGTTTATTATTTTACCGGCAATCACGATATGTGGATGTTTAATTATTTAAAAGATGAGTTAAACATAACCATTTTACGCAAAGCAATGAACCTAACAATTAACAACAAACAATTTCATATTGCGCATGGCGACGGACTTGGGCCAGGCGACGGAGCTTATAAATTGTTGAAGCAGGTTTTTAGCAATAAAATTTGCCAATGGTTGTTTGGTTGGTTACACCCACGCATTGGTATTTGGTTGGCTAATAGTTGGAGCCTTAGCGGCAACCAACAATATAAAGGCCAAACACACAGTTTTAAAAAAGAAGAAGAATGGCTGGTGCAATATGCCAGGCAAAAATTAAACAATAATAATTTCGATTACTTTATATTTGGCCACCGGCACACACCAGTAATTTACGCCTTAAACAAAAACAGTACTTATATTAATCTCGGAGATTGGATAAATCATTTCACATATGCAAAATTTAATGGAAAAACAGTTGAACTACTTCAATATACATAAACTTACTCTAATAGTATTTTTTTTGGTAGGGTGCTTTAGTTATGCAGCCGCACAAAACACTTATAAGCTAATTAAAACATTTCCGGTAGAAGGTTCTGTTTTTGCAGCCGATGAACTTAAAAATGCTTTTGTAGTAAACAATGAAAACAATGTAATTAAGTTAGACTCTTTAGGTTCGCTTACCGCTATTTTTAGTCAAAACGAATTTGGTGAGGTAAGTGCTATTGATGCAAGTAATCCATTTCAGCCTTTAGTATTTTATAAAAATTTTAACACCATTATTGCTTTAGATTTAAATATGACAGCCAAGCAAATGTATAAGCTTTCTACCATTGGTATTGAAGAGGCTACGGCTATGTGTTCTTCTTACGATAACACCATTTGGGTATTTGAGCAAGGCGAACAAAAGCTCAAAAAAATAAATGCCAATTACGAAATTACGCAAGAAAGCTTTGAAGTAGATAAGTTGTTGGGCGGCATATTAGAACCTACTTTTATGATTGAGCGCAACAAACGTTTGTTTGTAGTAGACCCCGATCGAGGCATTTTTGTGTTTGATGCTTTTGGCACCTATTTTAGATCGTACCTTTTTAACAACATACAACAACTACAAGTTATTGATAGTAAAATGGTGTTTTATAAAGATGAAAATTTGTACGTGGTTGATTTAATGACGCAGCAAGAAGATACCATTGAACTACCGGAAGAAGTGGAAGGCATAAAAGCCATACAGGTTACCCGCAACTACTTAATGTTGTTAACTGCCGATGAGCTTCTGCTATATAAGGTGAAAGTTGGGTAATAGCGTGGATTTGGTTTTATGATTTATTGTTTAACATCATAATTCAATACAAAACCAAATAAAAATGTTTGACCAATTAAAAAAATATAAATCCAATAATCATTTCTTTTTTGATGGAAGAAGTGAGTTAGAAAATGTGTGCAATGCGCCAAAAAACGCAAATGGAGTTTACCTTGTTTATGCTCTTAAAAATGGAAGAGTTGAACTTGTATATATTGGTTCTTCTGGCAAAATAAAACAAAATGGAAAAATAGGAAAAAGTAAAGGCGGAATGTTTGACAAAATAGTAAATGGCGAGCAATTTGGCAAACCAAGAATAAAGAGTTGGAAACAAAAACTATTGGTAGAAAAAATTGATGCCTTAGATATTTATTGGTACGAAACATTTATTAAAAACCACAATGACATTCCTCTTTATGTTAAAGGCAGTATAATTCAAATTTATTTTTACATTAATGAAAATTTACCCGAATGGAATAAGGAGTTTTAAACAAAATGCATGCTCTTCTCGCTCAAATCTTTTTGTAAAACAAGCTGACACTAAACATCCTAAAAAAAATGCATTGTTGACTTTTATATACCGATTGATTGAAAGATGCTACAACCTTTAAGTTCTTGTTTTTCTACCTTTTTTTTGCCAACTAATAAGCTGTAAGCCTTACTTTTAGTTAAGTATTTTCATTTAACTTATGTTGCTTAAACAAAAATGATATATTTACTTAGCTAAAAATGCAACTTTACATAAATAACAATTAAGCTTTTGTTTTACTTACACATTTTACAATAAGAAATGATGAGAAAATAAATTTACAAAAAACATCTAAATACAAAAATAACAAAATGGAAAAAAACTTAAAATTAGCCGTGTTGATTGATGCAGACAATATACCAACCGCTCACGTAAAAGAGATGATGGAAGAAATAGCGAAGTACGGCAACCCAACTATAAAAAGAATTTATGGCGACTGGACAAAGCCAAACCTATCTAAGTGGAAAAACCTGCTACTTGCAAATGCCATTACACCTATACAACAATATGGCTACACTACTGGTAAAAATGCAACTGATTCTGCTATGATAATTGATGCCATGGATATTCTTTATTCAGAAAAAGTAAGTGGCTTTTGCTTGGTTTCGAGTGATAGTGATTTTACAAGATTAGCCACCCGCTTAAGAGAAGCTGGTATGCAGGTAATTGGTATTGGTGAAAAAAAGACACCTAACCCTTTTATAGTGGCTTGTGACAAATTTGTTTACATAGAAATAATTAGAAAACAAACTGAAAAGAAAGAAGATACAGTTGAAAAAGATGACAAAGCAAAAGAAAGCTTAGACAAAATTACGCGTAAAGAAATTAAGTTAATCTCTTCTACCATTTCCGACCTTTCTGATGAAGACGGCTGGGCTTTTTTAGGAGATGTAGGCAGCTTGTTATTGAAAAAACAACCAAACTTCGATTCAAGAAATTATGGTTTTGAAAAGTTAACTCCTTTAATTAAATCTATCGGAAATTTTGAAATAGACCAAAGAGAAAGCCCGAAAGGCAGGCACAAACTTATATTTGTAAAAAATAAAGAAAAGCGTATTTCTAAAACTAAAAAATCATAGCCGTCTTTATGGTATAAACACTTTTATTCATAACATTGAACAAACAAACCAATGAACAACCTTTTAAGAATAATACTAATACTAATACCAATTTTAATAATTGCATTTTCTTGTAACAATAGTGAAAATAAGCAAAGAGCAAGTTCTGGAAAAATTGAATTTCAAGAAGTAATAAAAGAAAATTACGAATTAAATAAACCAGCTAATAATATAAAGGGTGTCTTGGTTCTTTTTGCAGGCTATCCGCAAAATGCAACAGACATTAAACGGGAATTTACAATTCTTGAATTGGCTAAAAATAACAATATTGCTGTTTTGTATATGAACTACAATCAAAAATTGTGGATGGAACAACATGAAAAATTACAAATAGCAGAGCAGCTTCAGATGGTGTTTGAAACGCACCAATTACCAACCAATAATATTTACATAGGTGGTTTTTCAAGCGGCGGAAATGTTGCACTATTAGTTAGTGATTTTATGACCGACCAAAAATTTAGCCTCACTCCAAAAGGTGTTTTTATAATTGATTCTCCGTTAGATTTGGCAGAATTATATATTACTTCTTATAAAAATGTGCAACGGAATTTTTCAAAGCCATCAGTTCAGGAAAGCACTTGGTTATTAAAAACATTAGAGGAGAAATTTGGAAACCCGAACAAGGATATTTCAAAATATGAAGCCTATTCTATTTTCACTTTAAAAACCAATAATATTGACAATATTAAACATTTGAAAAACACCAAAATTAGATTGTATACCGAGCCAGATACTCTTTGGCAAAAGAAAAATAGAATGGTTGATTATGAACAAATGAATGCTTATCCCATAAAAAAACTTTCAGAAACATTGAATAAATTAAAATTTACAGATGTCACATACATTCCAACAAAGCACAAAGGCTACCGAGCAAATGGAAAGCGGCATCCGCATAGTTGGTCAATAGTTAATAAAAATAATTTAATTGAATGGATGTTATATTAAATAAAAACTCCTTTAGGACAAATTCGCTTATGTTATTTCAACTTAAAGGAAAAAATTGCAATGTCATTCAAACGGATACTTTAACCCAATTTGTTCTCTAATTTTATCTGTTAAACTAATCAAATCTAAACTATTTTGGTGCGACCAAACTTTGCTTTCTATTTCATTTTTTAGGATGCACTTTTTACATTCTTCAATTTCATAAGTAAAACCTTTGCCTTTTGTTGGGTAGCTTTTACTTTCAACGTTTCCATTTTTTATAATTTTAAAACCTTGAGTTTCGTGCCAACGGGCGTCAATAAAAATACTTCCTTCGGTACCGTAAATTTTTGCTACCATATTGGAAGTTGAGCGAAGACCACACATTAAATTAGCCATTGCTTTTGGGTAATTAAAAATTGCAGCCGTTTGCAAATCAACACCTGTGCTGGCAAAGTTAGTGCCTGCTACAATTGCTTTTGGCAATCCTAAAATTGAATAGGCTAAAAATACTGGATAAACACCAACATCTAACAAAGCACCACCAGCTAAATCTAAATTAAATAAACGATGCGGTTCATCCACTTCTCTTAAAAAACAAAAGTCTGCATTAATGTAACGTACTTCACCTATTTCACCATTTTCTATCAACTTAAAAATAGCCTGAATACTTGGGTTAAATTTTGACCAGAAAGCCTCCATTAAAAAACGCTTTTCATTTTGGGCAGTAGTTATCATAGCTTCTACTTGAGTACGATTTACCGCCAATGGTTTTTCACACAAAACGTGTTTACCTGCTTGCAAAGCTTCAATGCTTAAGTTTTTGTGTGAGTTGTGTGGCGTAGCGATGTAGACAATATCAACCGCTTCATCTTTAAACAAATCTTCATAACTGCCATAAGCTTTTTTGGCTTTGTATTGTTGGGCAAAAGCATCTGCTTTTTCAATTGATCTTGAAGCGACAGCATACAATTCCACACCTTCTACCAAAGCTAAATCTTTTACAAATTTGTGTGCGATGCCACCTAAGCCGATGATTCCCCATTTTAGTTTTTGCATTTTGTAAAGGTAGTAAGTTGAAATTACTATGGTTCGCCTCGTTTCTTACCTAGCGCTATAATGCCCACAAACACTTAAAATAAAATTGTAGATTGTTTAGTGAGTTAAAACTTCTGTAGATATTGTTGATTGTAGAAAACGTGTTTTTAAAAATAAAATAATCTAAATGCTGCGACCACAAAATTTGTAGCCGCAGCCTCAAGTAGAGTTTTTCAAAAAGCCTAACCTGTAATAATTTTTTTATTAGTGAGTTTTTTAATATATATCTTTTACGTTTTCTTTTACCCAGACTAAACAACTATCAAAATTTTTAAAAATATTTTCTTTTGGTATTAAACCTGGTATTATATCAATGTTTTCTAACATGTTTTTGGGTTGCTTTAAAACGTTTACAAGCAAAACTTTCTTTCCATCTCTTACCAAATCACTTAATATATCTTCAATAACAAATAAACCTGATTGATCTATATAAGCCATTCTACCCATACGTATAATAACAGTAGAAGCAGTAGCGGGTATTTGTAAAGCCATTTGCTGAAAGTTTTCGGTAGAACCAAAAAACAAGGGTCCTCTAATGTGTTTAATAAAAACTTCCTCTTTTAAATTTACTGGAAAACCTGATTCATCGGGCCAGCTTTCTTCATCTAAAGGTTTCACATTCGATCGCTTTGCGGCAATATCGCCAATTTGCTTCATAAATATTAAAGATGCAATTACTAGGCCAATACCAACGGCATATACCAGGTTCCAAAAAGACGACAATACCAAAACAATAATCATAATGGCCACTTCTGCACGTGGCATACTTGGTATAGCTTTCAGGCCTTTATAATCCATTACGCCAATACCCACAGTAATTAAAATACCTGCTAATACTGCTGCTGGTATTTGCGAAGCTACTGGGCCTAATGCTAACAGCACTAGCAATAAAATTAGTCCCGAAATCATACCCGAAAGTTTTGTTTTACCACCAGCATTTATATTTACAACAGTACGTATAGTAGCACCTGCGCCAGGTATACCACCAAAAACGGCAGCAATACTATTACCAATACCTTGTCCAACTAGCTCTTGGTTAGGTTTGTGTTTGGTTTTTGTCATGTTATCTGCAACAATAGAGGTTAATAAAGAATCAATAGCACCGAGTAAAGCCAGGGTAATAGCCGTAAAAATAAAAGGTGATATACTTGCAAAACTAAATTCTGTAAATATTCCAACATTGGGCAATGGCAAACCAGCAGGTATTTGTTCTATAGGCCGGTAATCTAAACCTGCAAAATAAGCTACCCCCGAAACAACCAGCAAAGCAACCAAAGCACTTGGTATGGCAGTTGTAATTCGCTTAAAGCCATAAATAATAATTACGGTGGACAAGGCTAAAATAACCTCTAACCATCTAATATTTTTCAAACCTCTTGGTAGTAATTTTAGTGCGCCCATAATGCCAGATGCTTCTTTGCCAGCCAAGGTTTTAGATTCTTTTAATATATCTTCTGTTGTAATTTCTTGTGCCCGTTTTATTGTTTCTTCAAAATTTTCTAATACCAAAATACCTTCATCAGCTTCTTCCAGCAGTATGTTCTCCAAAATAACCTCTTCGGCTAAGGGTTTAAATTTGTTTACATAATCCAAATCTTCTTTCGGGTAATAACCTATAGCGGGTAAAATTTGTGTTACAAGAATAATTACCCCAATAGCAGTCATAAAACCAGAAACAACTGGGTAGGGAATATAGCGGATGTATTTACCTACCCCTACCAGACCTAATCCAATTTGTATTAAACCAGCAATTAAAAAAACAGTTAAAATAACTGGCAAAGCTTTGCTTACCTCGCCTTCAAAATTAGCCACAATACTTGCAATAACAACCATACTTACTGCTGTCATTGGTGCAGTTGGGCCAGAAATTTGAGTATTTGTACCACCAAATAATGATGCAAAAAACGCAATAAAAATTGCTCCGTATAAACCGGCACTAGGCCCCAAACCTGAACTTACCCCAAAAGCAAGTGCTAAAGGTAAAGCAACTATGCCAGCTGTTAAACCACCAAAAAAATCTCCTTTAAAGTGGGAAAAATCAAATCCAAATTTTTTAAACATTTTTTGATACCTTTACTATTATTAATAATTATTTTACTTTACGATAAGATAGTAATACTATCTACAAATGTAGTATAACTTTTTGATTTTAAAAGTAAAACTTTATATTTACTTTATATAAAAAATTTTTAGACGTTGGTTACCTACAACATAAAATTTGAAATAAATACAGAATTATATAAAAAAGATCCACAATCTACCGATTATGGAAAACGGTTGATTTCAGAAAGTATTAACTTATTTGAGGAGTTGGGTTTTGAAGCATTTACTTTTAAAAAGTTAGCTGCTAAAATAAAATCTACCGAAGCCTCTTTGTATAGATATTTCGAAAATAAACATTTATTATTGCTTTACTTAGTAGTTTGGTATTGGAACTGGGTTGCTTATTTAATTGATTACAATACTAAAAATATTGACAGCCCCAACAAACAGTTAGATATTATAATAGATAATTTTGTTAATGCTACAAAAGAAAACCCAGCAGTTGGTTTTGTAAACGAAAAGAAGTTGCATAAAATTATCATTTCCGAATCTACCAAAGTATATCATACCAAAAGCGTTGATGCTGAAAACAAAGAAGGTTTTTACAAAAGCTATAAAGCTTTAATAAAAAAAGTAGCAGACGTTATTTTAGAAATTGATCCGGATTTCCCCTATCCAAATTCTTTTGCAAGTAGTTTGTTTGAAATGGCCAACAATCAAATATTTTTTGCACAGCATTTACCAAGCCTTACCAATATTGAAGTAAAAAGTGGAAATTACGAACAAGTAAAAAAATTACTAATGTTTTACAAAGGTAAAATGTTAAAGGGTTGCGAGGCGAAATAGATATTACAATACAATTAAGGTTTCACGCAATAATAAAAGAGGCATTTACACAAAGCGAGTAAATAATGTGAGTTATGTTTTTATTATTTAAATAGATAAAAGCCATCTAAAAAAACCTCTTGTAAGTAAACTAAATCAGCAATTTTTCAACAAAAAAATTTCACCAGTTAAATATTACTGCTAATATTTTATGCAGAATCGTTTATTTGGTTTTGTCATTTTTGACAGTTTAATAACTAATGCCTACTTTTATATCGCTGTTGAGTAAAAGCAGCAACGCAAAATTTGAAATTTAAACTAACAATATGTCAAGAATGATTAAATCGGGCTTAATACAAATGAGCCTGCCCATATCAGAAGGAGAAGGTACAATTGCCGAAATTGTGGAGGCCATGTATAACAAGCACATTCCATTAATTGAAAAAGCGGGTAAAGAAGGTGTACAAATACTTTGCCTGCAAGAAATTTTTAACACGCCTTATTTTTGCCCTGGTCAAGATGCTAAGTGGTACGCTTCTGCCGAAACTATACCTGGCCCAACTACTGAAAAAATTGCGGCTTATGCCAAAAAATATCAAATGGTAATTATTGTGCCTATCTACGAAAAAGAACAAGCAGGTGTATTATACAACACGGCCGCTGTAATTGATGCCGATGGTACTTACTTAGGCAAGTATCGTAAAAACCACATTCCGCATACTTCTGGTTTTTGGGAAAAATTCTTTTTTAAGCCAGGCAATTTGGGCTATCCTGTATTTCAAACAAAGTATGCCAAAGTTGGTGTTTATATTTGTTATGATCGCCACTTTCCAGATGGTGCAAGAGTGTTGGGTTTAAACGGTGCAGAAATTGTGTACAACCCTTCGGCAACTGTGGCTGGCCTTAGCGAGTATTTGTGGAAGTTAGAACAACCAGCACACGCAGCAGCCAATGGTTATTTTATGGGTTGCATAAATAGAGTAGGTACAGAAAAGCCTTGGAACTTGGGTCAATTTTACGGACAGTCTTATTTTGTAGATCCACGTGGTCAAATTTTTGCAGAAGCATCAAGAGAAGATGATGAATTGTTAGTAGCAGAATTTGATTTAGAGTTGATTGATGAGGTACGTTCTACCTGGCAATTTTTTAGAGATAGACGGCCAGAGACTTATGGTAAGTTGACGGAGCTTTAAATAATAAAAATTTATCGGAAAAGAAACCTGAACAAATTCCACTTCATTTGTGAAGGGATGGCCTTTATTGAAGGATAAAGAACGGGGCAGTTTGAACAATAATGAGTTAAATTAAAATAATGGCAGAATATAAAAAACCAACAAACGAGCAAGAGTTTGAAGCTAACTTCAAACAAAAAAAACCTTTGATGAATAATACGGAAGCTTATTACGAAAGTGCCAGGTGTTTGTTTTGTTACGATGCGCCTTGTGTAACTGCTTGCCCAACTGGTATTGATATTCCGTTGTTTATAAAACAAATTCATACCAAAAATACCATTGGTTCGGCCAAAACAATTTACGATGCTAATTGGTTAGGCAATGCTTGTGGAACGGTTTGCCCTACAGGGGTTTTGTGCGAAGGCGCTTGTGTGTATAATCATCAAGATGTACCTCCGATACAAATTGGGCGACTACAAAATTTTGCTACCAAACACGTAATAGATAATGAGGTAATATTATATAAAGCATCTAACAAAAAAAATAAAAAAGTAGCTATTATTGGTGCCGGACCAGCAGGCATTGCTTGCGCTTGCGAGTTAAGAATGATGGGTTACGAAGTGGTTATTTACGAGGCAAAAGCAAAACCATCGGGACTTACAGTTTACGGTGTTGCGCCTTATAAAATTACCAATGAAGAAGCTATTGAAGAAATCAATTATTTACAAAAGCAACTAGGTTTTATTATTAAATACAATCACGCTATAACCAAGCAAGCACAAATTAATGAATTAGAAAATAATTATGATGCCATATTTATTGGTGTTGGTTTGGGGGAAACAAATTTATTGAACTTAGAAGGAGAAGCAAAAGAAAACGTAGTTGGCGCAGTTGAGTTTATTGAAGATTTAAGAATGAACCATCATACCACAAATGTTGGTAAAAAAGTGGTTGTAATTGGTGGTGGAAATACCGCAATGGATGCAGCCTCAGAAGCGGCACGAATGGGTGCTAATGAAGTATTTTTAGTTTATAGAAGAGGCAAAACAGAAAAAGGTGCTTACGAATTTGAATACGATTTGGCAAAGGGCGCAGGCGTTCAAGGTGTTTTTAATGCCACACCAGTTGCTATTAATGGTAATGGAAGTGTAAGCGGCGTAACTTTTAAAAAAACAGAAAGTGTAGAAGGCCGTTTAACAGAAATTGATGATAGCGAATTTACAATACATTGCGATATGGTAATTAAAGCAACAGGGCAAAACAAAAAAGTAGATTTATTGGGTATGATAGGTGTAGAATTGGATAAGAGAAATAAAATTGTAGTCAACCTTGAAAATTTTCAAACCAAAAAACCAAAATATTTTGCTGGTGGCGATGCTGTAAATGGTGGTGCAGAAGTTGTTAATGCTGCTTATGATGGTAAAATGGCTGCTAGGGGAATTGATGGGTGGTTAAAGCTTGAAACAAAAACTGACTAAAGAATTACACCATCTTCCCAACACAATAATCCGCAATAAGTTTTATTGAAAAAATACACAATATTACTAAGCACAATACAATTAAAGCCCATTGCGATAAAGTTGGAATTGGATAACAAACCTGGCAATTGCCTCCAGCAACTATTGGCACACAACTATTTTGTGAAGCACTTGTAAGGTTCAGGCTATAAATATCTCCTTCTCGTAAATAAAAAGAAGTGGTATAAGTACCATCTCCATTATCTGTAATAATATTGTTGGTTGGGTTGCCGTTGGCATCTAAAGGAGTTCCGCTAATAAAGGTGCTTGCCCAATCGGTAATGCCAGGTGGCGCAAAAATTGTAATTGCCTCATAAAACAAGTCAACTAAATCATCATCTTCAAAATCAATGTTATTTTCATTATTACAGTTACAGCTTTCTTTGGTAATGTTAATAACAGCTTCGTTAAACAAGGTTTGTAATTCATCAATAGGTTCTTCAGCAAACGAGGCTTCTAATACATTTACAAACAAACAAGGCTCTTCCTTTAAATCAGTTGGTTTATAAACTGTTAAAAATGCCGAAGTAGAAGATGTTCCTCTGCTTAAACATCTAGAGTCTGCCCCAGCAACTTTAGCCGCCTGCATAGCTGCCATTAATTTATTTGCTAAGCTGCCTGGTGTATTTAAAAATGCCTGCTCCATACCAGTAAGTATTTGCGGGCCAATAAGTATGTTTCCTTGTATGGAATAATTACTTCCGGCAATATGACCTTTATAATCCGAAGCTAAACTTCCGGTAAAAGCAGCAACCCTTACATTGCTGCTATCTCTTGGGTCTAAATCAACAATTCCATATTGGCGGTATTGCGAGTTAAAGTTTTGTGCAGAACATTCATCACCATTTACTAAAGCATTAATTATATTTTGCGGAGGCGTACGAAGTCGAACACGAGCAATTGCATTTAACAAATTAACATTAGGATTAATACAAATAGCGGCTTGTGCAATTGCTCCTCCACGGCCTGGTATTATATCATTTATTACTTGAACACCACCAAATTGACTAATACCATCAATACAAGTTGCGCCCGCAGCACCTATTTCACCTGTTTGGGCATCTGCTGCAATTATTGAAAACGTATGTTGTGCAAAAATTGAAAAGCTCAATAAAAAACTTAAATAAACAAGTCCTGTTTTTTTCATATTTCAATAAATTATTCTGTTTCAAATATAATCAATAGAATGTTTTTTTTAAGAAAGTACTCATAACAGTATCAATACGGATGTTCCTGAAACAAATAAAAAAGTAAAGACAAAAAATAATTATAGAGTAAAAGCTATATTTGGAAGGTTAAAATTGAAAATATGATGCGTTTTATTTTCAATAGGTAAGAATATATAAATTGAAATAGTATGGCAGACTTAAATATAAACTTTGCAGGTATAAAATCTCCTAATCCATTTTGGTTAGCTTCGGCTCCACCTACCAATACCGGTTACCAGGTTATGAAAGCTTTTGATGCAGGCTGGGGAGGCGCAGTTTGGAAAACATTAGGCATTCCTGTTATTAATGTATCTAGTAGATATGGTTCTGTAAATTACAGAGACACCCGTATGGCAGGTTTTAATAATATTGAGTTAATTACCGATCGCCCGCTTGCCGACAATCTTAAAGAAATAGAAGAAGTAAAAAAGCATTTTCCTAATAATGCCATTATTGCATCTTTAATGGTAGAATCGAAAAAAGAATGGGAACAAATAATTAAAGATGTAGAAAACGCTGGAGCAGATGGCATTGAACTAAACTTTGGTTGCCCGCATGGTATGTGCGAGCGCGGCATGGGTTCTGCGGTTGGGCAAGAGCCAGAAGTTTTAAAAACCATTGTTGCCTGGGTTATGGAAACTGCCAACATTCCGGTAATAACCAAATTAACACCTAACGTTTCAGATATTATTGAACCTGGTTTGGCCGCAGTACATGGCGGCACCGATGCTATTTCTTTAGTTAACACTTTTAAAAGTATTGTTGGGGTTGATATAGATGCTTTTGCTCCTTACCCAGTAGTTGACGGTGAAGGTACTAATGGTGGTTATTGCGGCCCGGCAGTAAAACCAATTGCTTTACACATGGTAAAAGATTTGGCGCAACAAACAGAAATTAAAAACACACCCATTAGCGGCATTGGTGGCATTGAAACCTGGCGCGATGTGGTAGAATATCTTTTGTTGGGCGCATCTTCGGTACAAGTTTGCACCGCAGTAATGCATTATGGTTTTGGTATAGTGCGTGAAATGGAAGCAGGTTTAAGGCAATATATGGATGAAAAAGGTTTCCGAACCATTTACGATTTTGTGGGTAAAGCCTTGCCAAATGTTAAAGAATGGAAAGATCTTAATTTACACTATGAAGTAAAGGCCAACATAAACAGAGATAAATGTATTGGTTGCGACTTGTGTTATACTGCTTGTGAAGATGGCGCACATCAGGCAATTGCCTTAGCTACAGATGGTAGCAGAATACCAAGTATTATTGAAGAAAATTGTGTGGGCTGCAACTTATGTTCATTGGTTTGCCCGGTAGAAGATTGTATTACCATGGAAAGAACAGACGATGGAACAAAACACAAAACCTGGGCACAACTTAGCGATACCAATGCGATACCAGATTCTTTTAATGATGCAAGAGCTGGTGGCATTCATCATGAAGTACCAAAAGTTGCTGATGCCTTGACAGTAAAAAAGCCTAAACATTATGGTGCGAAAGGTTGATTAACAATAGAACAAAGGTGTGGAGCAATCGAACGATATTTGCAGTTCAAAATTTTAAATTACATTTTACCAAGCTTTAAATGCTTAACTATATTTCATAAAATAAAACTTTACAGAAAACATCTTAAAATAAAAAATGAACTTATGAAAAACAACACAATACTTCGGCAGTTTAGATATATATTTGATTTAAGTGATGAGGAAATGATCAACCTATTTGCACAAGCCGAAATGGTTGTAACCAAAATGGAAGTTTGTAATTGGCTCAAAAAAGAAGAGGAAGAGGAGCATCAGGAAATTACAGACTCGCAATTGGCGGCTTTACTCAATGGCTTTATTAACCATAAAAGAGGAAAAAGAGCAGGACCACAGCCAGCGCCGGAACAAAAATTAAACAATAATATTATTTTTAGAAAATTGAAAATTGCACTAAATTTAAAAGACACAGATATTATAGAAATATATGATTATGTTGGAATGGTAATAAGTAAACACGAAATAAGTGCTATTTTTCGTAAGCCTAACCAAAGTCAATATCGGGATTGTAAAAACCAATTTTTACGTAACTTTCTGCATGGGCTTCAATTAAAATACCGGCCAGAAGAAGAGATTAATAAAAATTATTTTTAAGTAAAAGGTAACTATTCAGAAGTGAGACTATTTCATTGTCAGACGTTAGACATCAGATATAATTTGGGTGAAAAAGAGCGTTTTTGACTTCACTCACGCATCTGACGTCTGACAGCGAAGTGGTCTATCTTCTAATCTCTACTCAATAGTTACAGTAAAAAGTTTGAACAAATTGTTGTATAATGGTAGTGTTAGATAACAGAACATCATAGCTTTTGTAACAGAAATTAGAAATGATTGCAGCAGTCAAAGTATTTACAATTTACGAATGTTCATTAGAAAGAGCTTTTAAAACACCTATGCTTTGTGATGTTGCAAAGGTTCATACTGGCTTTGGTATAATGCCTAAAGTAACCCACACAACTAATGATGAAAACTGGGGCAAACCGGGCTCAAGTAAAAAAGTTTATGCAGCAAAATCTTTTACACAAAAAGGAGGTTTTGTTTCCGTTGACAGAATTCTTGAAAGAGTGGAAAATAAGTATTGGAAAATTCAGGTAGATAGTTTTCAATCGTGGATGTTAGGTTTTTATAAGTTTGTAGGCGAATGGAAAACCGTACAATTAGAACCAAATAAAATTATGATTGAATACACCTATTCTTTACATTCTAACGTTCCGATTTTTTATCCTGTTAATTGGTTATTTGCAAAAACATTCTGGAAAGCATATATGAAAAGAGTTCTTGAAAATGTTAAAAATATGGCCTGTCAAAATGAAACCTACCTATATGTATAAAAACATTTTATATTTAATTCAGTTAACGTTATTCAAAAAATCTGAATCTTTGTAGCTTTTCGTTTTGTAATATTTTGGCTTTGTATCCATTCTAATGTGTAACCAAATTATGCCCAAACCTGCGGTATTTAACCAAATTAATTTTTTAGTTTCAATCTCTTCAAATATTATTTTTCCTACGCTTTTAAAAACTTCGTTTACCTGTTCTGCATCTGCTAACCTAATAAATTTACCCATGTGGTTGTAAATTTCTTTATCTATCTTTTTAGTTGAAATAACTAATCTGGCATTTTTTCCTAAGTTCATAAAATCTGCAACTTGTTCCTTTTCATATATGTAATTTTTAAAAGCGTTTTCATTAATTGGTAAGTGTTCTAACGGTTTACTTCTTTGCAAAATACATTCGTATTTCTTTTCTAAAAATTCTTTTTTTAGAGCAGGGTGTTCCCAACAGAAAGCCTGGTAATTTAATTTTATCAGTTCTGTTTTATAAAATTCCACAAATTCAGAATCATTTGCCCATAGTTTAAATACATTTTTGAAGCTTAAATATTGTTCCTCTTTTTTTAATCTAAACTTAACCCAATGCTCGTTTTTGTTTGTTATTTCTATTTTGAATTCTGGTGTCATGTTGTTACTTTTTTTATCTATGATATGAAAAATATTTCAATAAACTAATACGGACATTTATATTATTTTCAACTTTATTTAGTTTTTAATTAAAAGGGTTGTCTCTAATATTGAAAATACTCATATTAATTGGCAGGTTTTTATGGTGTTTGTTCAGCAATTCTTGATTTTTTAACAGATTATTGTGAGATAATGTGGCGAGCGAATTAGAGTTTTCTTAGATAGACCTTATTTGGATGTAAAGTATTTTATATGGTATTTAACAATACTATTCTGTATATTTAAAATGAATAAACTTGTGTGCAATGCAGTTCAATTTAACTCGAAACATATTGGAAAATTATCGGCAACAGTCTGATACAATTGCTGACTTAACGGTAAAAAAACTAACTGAAGAATACAACAATGAATCGTTGTGGAAACTCTATCAACAATTAATAAATGATTTAGATGAATTAGATTATGAGCAACTTGACTCAACTTTAAAAACCTATTTTATACAAAATCAAACCATACCAACGTGGGCAAACGCCAATTTGGTAAAGATTGCAGAAGCACTTTTTTTAGATATTGGCCCCGTATATTCTGCTTGCTTATTGTGCAGAGCTTTACCTATTGGCTACAGTTCAGCCAAAACTGTAAAAGTACTTACCTCAACAGGTTATCTTTCAAAAGATGTAAAACAAGGTACTGCAAAACGCCTGTTAGAAACTACTCAATTTATTTTTAATGTAATGGAAGAAAATACCTTTGTTTTAAATTCAAAAGGTATAAAACATATTTTGAAGGTGCGTTTGTTGCATGCCATTATACGTTACCATTTATTAAAACATAATTGGGATGAAAATAAATATGATATCCCGATTAATCAAGAAGATATGGCGGGTACTATTCTTACTTTTTCGGTAGGTGCTATTAAAGGGCTTCAGGTTTTAAATATTAAACTTTCAGAAATTGAAAAAAATGCACTTGTTCATTATTGGGCAGTTATAGGAGCATTAATTGGAGTAGATGAAAAGCTATTACCCCAAAATTATACAGAAGGCGAACACTTATATGAAAAAATATTAGACCACCAGGCAAAACATACGCCCGATGGAGAAGTACTGACCAAAGCCTTATGTAATTTTATCAGAGGTTTTTTGCCAGTTACTGGTATATCTGATTTTCCAGAGTACTTAGTTCAACATTTAATAAACAACCCAAAATACAGCGATTTGATTGGCTTACATAAACCACAAAACTCAAAAGACCAATTGATGTTTGGTATGTTGATGTGGTATTTGAAAAAGCTAAATCAGTATAGAAAAAAACCCTTGACAAATAGTTTGGTTAAAAAAACAAATAAAATTTTTGCAACAAAATTGGCTAATTACTTTGCCAATGAATTTGAAATGCAATTGAATGTACCTGAGACGATTAAAACGGCTTGGGGTTTGACTTAGATAATTTTTTTGGCCAATCTAAGCTAAATTTACCGCAAGTCTTTTGGCTGATGCAGCTCAATGTTCAAGTTTTTTTGACTTGCTTTTTTAAACCCATTTCTGGCAAATAGAGTTTAGCAGCCGAATATTCGCAATATCCATATTCATCAGCAGGCTTTTATGATGTTGGTTCAGCATAACCAAATTTTTTTAACGAATTATCGTGGGTTAATGTATTGAGTATATAAGAGTGTTGAACAAAAATTTAAATACATAATTACTTGATAATTATTGTTTTGTAATAATTTTACATTTATTTTTGATTTAATAAAATCAGAGATAATGGAAAATATTTCTACTGCTGTTTTGGCTTTAACTCAGTTTTTGACTTTAAAAAATTACAGCAAAGCAACTCTAAGATGTTACACAACAGCACTAAAACTTTTTTTAGAATGGCGTTTTAAAAATGGATTTGGTGGTTCAAATTTTGATGAATTTCAGGTTAAAAACTATTTGTTGTTTCGCTATGATAAAGGTTTAAAATGGCAATCAATTAATGGCGACTATTCTGCAATAATGCATTACTATGTTGATGTTTTAAAAATAGAATGGAAAGCAAAAAATCTACCTCGTCCACGTCAAGAGTATTCCTTACCACGCATAGTTTCTAAGGCAACAATAATTGCATTAATTAATGGAGCATCTAATTTAAAACATCAGGCATTTATGAGTTTACTTTATGGTACTGGCATTCGATTAAACGAAGCACTTGCATTAAAAGTTAATGATATTGATGGTGATCGAAAACAGCTCTTAATTATAAAAGGTAAAGGAGCAAAAGATCGTTATGTAGATATACCCGATTGCCTGCTAAATTTGTTAAGACATTATTATAAACATTATCGACCGCATTTATATTTGTTTAACGGAGCTATAAAAACCGAACCTTATTCTGCAACTTCGGCGCAGCATTTAATAAAAAAAGCAGCAAAAAAAGTTAACTAAGTTAAAAAAGTATCGCCACATGTTTTTAGACATTGCTATGCCACCCATCATATCGAAAGTGGTACAGACTTGGTTTATATTCAAAAACAATTAGGTCATAAGCATCTAAAAACAACGGCAAAATACATTCATTTAATAAAAGAATATTCGTGTTGAGTGAACCATCCAATTGCAAGCATGCAAATAAAGTACAATCAGCAGATAAGGTAGCCAATCCAATTGGCGAAATATTTCGCAGCTATGGCGAGGCTTATATCAAACAATATAATGCCAATTTAAATGAAATAAAATTAATTAGAAATATTAGAAAATGTAGAACGCCAGCTTTAGGCACAATAGTAATTACTTGTAAAGGATGTGATGCTGCAACGCGCATTTATAAATCTTGTGGAGATAGCAAATGTCCCATTTGTCAGAGCATAAAAAGAATTCAGGTTCAAGATAAAATAAGTCAAAAATTATTAAATGTTCCCTATCAGCATGTAACTTTTACTTTGCCACATCAGCTAAATGGTTTGTTAAAGCGCAACAAAAAAGCATTGTATAATTTGCTTTACAGGGCTGCTTGGCAAACTATCAAAAGGTTATTTTCTTCAAAAGATAATGTAGGCGCATTGCCAGGTATGATTGCGATAATGCACAGTTGGGGTGCTGATATGAAATACCATGTTCACTTGCATAGCTTAATTACTTTTGGTGGTTTAGATGAATTTGGCGAATGGAAATTTCCGAAAAGAAAAGATAAAATAGCACCTTATCGTACAATAAAGGCTTGCTTCAAAAATACGTATTTAAAAGGTATAGAAAGGCTGCACAAAAAAGGAGCCTTAGTTAAAGCACCCTTTTTTTGAAGAAACAATAGCCGAGGTTAAAAAACTAAATTGGGTTGTTATACCAAATTAACCATAAAATGTTACACAAATTTAGTTTTAATGCTGGCAATCTTTTCGTTAAAAATACTCGCCATAGCTGCTGGCTATGTCTGCGTTTTTTGCCTCAATCTTACCAAATTAAATTCTAAATTTCTGTGCAACATCTTATAATCAAATTGGTATTAATAATGGTTTGCCGCAAAGCAATACCGATAATATTGAAGCATATTTAAGCAGGTATGTGATGAAAATAGCGGTAAGTAATTCCAGAATAAGTTTAGATAAAATAACTAAACAAGTGCACTTAATACATAATGATTATCAAAATCAAATTAAAGGAAAACCAGCACCAAAAAAAACTAAGATATTTGATCCTTTAGTTTTTATACAACAGTTTTTAGTACATCTACCACCAAAACATTTTCAGCGCATGCGTTACTATGGCATTCATAGCAGTATTACTTACAAAAAAATAAAAGATACGATTAACGAAAAATTACTGCGACATCAAAAAACGGTTAAAACCATAATTCAGATTATAAGCGCATTGTTAAAAGAAGAAATACTGGCTTGCAAAAATTGTGGTGGTTTAGAATTTGAAGAGCAAACATTGCCTGCAGATAATGACTGGTTAAAAAATAATATTCCAGGTTATAAAAACAAAGCTCCCCCAAAACACCCAAAACACCCAAAACACCCAAAACACCCAAAACATATTAGTAAAATTAGGAAAGCAATAAATGTTAATAGGATTACTATGTTCATTACTTAGAAAACAAAAGCAAAATGACAAAATATGGATTTAAAAAAATGCAGCGCTCAAATGAAAAACAATACAAATAGCAATAAATGAATAATTATTATAAAAACACATCATTAATATTTAATTTAGTTGCTAATAAAATTAAACAATTCGCTTGACTTTACACTGGAGTGGTAAATTAACCAATTATGTTCAACTGAAATATAAACGCCAATAGGTAATCGGTACTATTTTAGTGTTTTTTTTGTTAAATTGGTGTTTATATTCCTTTGTGTTAGCTACAACTAAAGAAAAATACCATCCCCAAATATGAGGACACAAATTGAATCAAATTTTGAGATAAATATAGGAAGAGTTGAAAATCTTATAAAAATCTATCGAGATAACTTTCAAGGAACAGGTGGAGGAAGAAGAGGTGCCCAAAAAACAGATATATTAAGAGCCGCAACAGTTTTTCTCCACGCTTCTCTTGAAGATTTTTTACGAACATTAATGATTTGGAAATACCCTGAATGTAGTGAAGATATTTTTAAAATAATTCCGCTAAAAGGAACGGGGCAAAATAAAAATGCTACGAAATTCTGGTTAAGCGACATAGCAAAATATAGAGGTGAAACAATTGACCAAATACTCAAAGACTCAGTAAAAGAATATGCAAATACATATAGCTTTAATCGAACCTCTGAGATAAATGCGATTCTTGATAATTGCAAAATTATCTGTACCGAAGAAATATCAAATACCTATTCAGTTCTTGATAAAATGATTTCACGAAGACATAATATTGTGCATCAAGCCGATAAAGATGATAGACCTGGAAGAGGAAATCACAATATAAAATCTATAGGAATTCGTACTGTGGAAAAATGGTTGAATTATGTAAAAAAATTTGAAACGGAAGTTATTGATTGTATTGACAATGCAACAACAACTTGTAACTAAAAAAGAAAGCTGTAGCTAATAACTAAGGCTTCGTTGGGTCGGAACAGCCAACAATGATGACTATACTTTTTTCTCCAAAAGGTCGCAGTAGCTCGCTAAGTCCTCTAACCCAAAGTGTTGCGCTTCAATAATAAGACATTCCAAATTTTGTGGATTGAAAAATTAAATTAATTACTGTAGTTTAGAGTTTTAAATGCCAGACAAATGTATGATTTAAAATTTATATAAGAGATGTAAACATAATTGCTCTTATAAAGATGTTGTGAGTAATTATGAAAAAATAGGAAATGATACAATCATTAAAATCTAAAATAAAATATAAAAGACCTTAAATAGTATGAGGAAAATAAAAGGGAAATATATTGAAGAATTATACGATAAGATGTTTAAGACAAAAGGAGCTCGCTTCAATGCTTATGAACGCTTAAAGAAGAAGAATAGACTATCTTTCAATACCAGAACTTTATTGGCAGCCTACTTGATAATAATTAATTTATTAAATGCATTCATTCTATTAGATTTTAATATTGACCAAAAAGTGGTCTCATTTTCTTTGATTTCACTTTCAATAATTTTGTTAGTTTTTATCATTATGGAAAGTGCAAAAGAATACAATCTAAAGGCGGAAAAATTTCATAATTGTGCAAAACAAATTAGTAATATTTTTAATAAATTACATTCCCTATCTGAGGATGAAAGTCCTTCAAAAGAAGAAGTTGAAAAATATGGAGAAAAGTATAGTGAAATAATTGAAAAATATGATAATCATTTGCCAATTGATTATGAAATGCACAAGACAAAACATAATGATGATTATACATTAAGTTATATAACAAAAATGTGGATAAAATTTAGGTTTAATTATCTGATTCATTATCACTATTATGTTTTTATGTTATTACCACCGTTATTTGCAATTTTATTAGTATTAACTATGAATAAACCAATTAAACCCGGTGAACCAATTGAACCCGGTGAACCAATTGAATCTGTTGAACCAATTGAATCTGTTGAACCAATTGAATCTGTTGAACCAATTGAATAAAACTTGTTAAAACCGTATGAACTAAAATGAACTTAACAAAATTTAAAATTATGAAAAGTGAAAATGTAAAAACCAGAGTACGAATTTATTTAGATGATAACTCAAAGCCTTCAATGAGCATTCAAGAATTTAACCAACTTAAAGCAACTTTTCAACACTATGATGGAAAATTAGAAATAGGTATCTGTGAGAGCATCATCTTTTCTGCCTCCTCCATTGATATTTTAAATTTTGATTGTTTGGCTTTAAGTATACCATCTAAACGACCGGTCTTAGTAGTGCCTGGCAAAACATTGTTTACGGTAATACCTGTCTCGGCAAGCTCTAATAAAAGTGTTTTAGACCAGCTCGCCATAGCACCACGTATAGTATTAGATACACCTAAGCCCATAATAGGCTGACGTACAGAGGTAGATATAATATTGACGATTCTCCCGTAGCCTGCAGAAATCATATTAGGGATAAGTTTTTTACTAATCAAATGACTGGCTAAGGCATGCTTACCAAAGGCCAATTGTAAAGAATCTAAATCAGCATCTAACAATTTTCCAGATGGAGGTCCACCACTATTATTAATAAGAATATGTATATCAACTAAATCATAGATGGACTGTCTTAGTATTTCTAGGTCGATAAAATCCAGCTGTTGTGCTTTATTGTCCAATCCATTAATGGTATTGAGAGCAGACTTTTTTCATCTAATTTAGCCGATGATCGACCTACGATAACTATTTTGGCACCAGCCATAGCAAGTTCTACTGCTGCTCCATAGCCTAAGCCATCTGAACCTCCACATAATAGAGCAGTCTTTCCTTCAAGTTGTAATTTTCCCATTTCAACATTTGTATTCTAAATCGGTGAAGTCATAATTAATGGAATTACAAATTTGAAAAACAAAATCAATATTCCTATGGAAATGAGATTTAAAAAGATTCCAGTTCTAGCCATATCCTTAACTTTAATGTGTCCACTAGCAAAAACTATAGCATTAGGAGGTGTAGCCATAGGTAACATAAAAGCACAGCTAGAGGCCATTGCCACCGGAATTAGAATATGAAGGATATTCATGTCCAGGCCAGATGCCACACCTGCCACCATAGGTGCAAAAATGGCAACGAGGGCCACATTACTCATAAGTTCTGTCATGAATAACATTACAGCAATTAATAAGCAAGAAACTAAAAAAGCACTAAAGGCATTATTCCCGCTTACAAAGTCACCTATTAAATCTATTATACCTGCCTGAGATAATCCATTTGCTAAAGAGAGTCCACCTCCGAATAAGATAATGATCCCCCAAGGAAGATTTTTAGTGTCCTTCCAATCGAACATAAGTTTACCATTATGTACAATGCAGAAGCAAGAAAATGCCGCCAACATACTGATGGTCGTGTCCGACAAATTTAAATTCGGAAGCATTTCATTTATGCCGTTTTTAAAAATCCATAAAGAGATGGCAATAAGAAATATGGCCATGACATATTTTTCTTCCTTTGTAATACTTCCGAGTTTGCTCAGTTCATCTTTAATAAAACTAGTAGGCCCTTCAAATGAATCAATATCTGTTTTGTACATCACCTTTGTAAGTATTACATAAATAAACCCGATCATCAAAACAGCAAAGGGGACACCTATGATCATCCATTTTACGAAGGAAATATTGTAATTATATTCACTCTCCATAAACCCTGCAAGGACTATATTAGGAGGAGTTCCTATGATTGTTGCGACACCTCCTACATTTGCAGAAAAGGCAATACCGAGCAAAATGCTCAAGGCAAATTTCTTATCCCCTTTGGTAAATCCATCACTATCAGAAGACATCAATTTAATAACGGAGTATGCTATTGGTAACATAACAACTGTAGTAGCGGTATTGCTAATCCACATACTCAGAAAGGCAGTCGATATTAAAAATCCTAATATCACACGATTAGGTTGAGTACCTGTAAAGTTGATAATATTGAGAGCTATACGTTTATGAAGGTTAACTTTTTCTAGGGCTAAAGCCATTATGAAACCGCCAAAAAACAAAAAGACAATAGGATGACCATAATACGGAGCAACTTCCTTTATCGTCATAATACTCAGTATAGGGAAAAACGTTAACGGGATAAGAGCCGTCACCGAAATAGATACTACCTCTGTTATCCACCACAAGATCATCCAACTCGCAACACCGATTACTGGATCTGCCTGAGGACTAATGATCTCCACAGGTAAAACAATTATGCCCATACAGATTAATGGACCTAATAGTAATAAGATTATCCTTCTCATAATTGATCACAATCTAAAAAAACGACTACCAGAAATTATATCATTCTGGTAGCCAGAATTTACATCAAGTTAACAAGCTTAATGGGGTTTATGAAAAAACTATTATCAAATAAACTAAACACATCTAGAAATTCTTAAAATCTAAAATTAGCTTTAGCGTAATATCCAGCTCCAGCTATTCCAAATTGTGAAACCCTTCTACTATATGGGAACATTCCACCACTATAATTACCAGAATGTGAATGTCTATCTGGATATACATTTAAAATATTAGTTCCTCCTATTCCTACGTTTATATTCTCACTTAAAGCATAAGTGAGATCAAGATCAGTAAGTATTTTTGGTGCAAAGGTTTGGTCGCGGTCTTCTAGTACTCCTTCGTTCCAACTATTAGCGACTTTCGCTGAGCTAGGGTGTACATAATCAATTTCTCCAAATCTAGTAAATGTTAGATTTGTTGACAACTTGCCTATTCTAAAAATACCACCGAGAATAATTTTACTTCGAGGTTGTGCAACTTCTATTCTTGAGACTTCTTCTCTATTAAACAAGTCAGTTCCGAATCCTTCAAGAAAGTCTCCAGTCTTTATGATCGGTTCGTCATCAGTTCCACGAGGCACTTTCGTTTGTGTAAAGTTTGCACCAAAGTTAAGTTTGAAACTTCCATTATTAAGTGGAAAGAAATAACTTCCTACCACATCAATTCCTTGTGTTTTAGTATCTACAGCATTAGTCATAAATTGCACTTGAGACAAACCCGCAGGCTCTAAAATGGCAGCAAAACGATCATCCTGACTACCGTTAAATCTACCTGTTATTCCTATTCTGTCTTTTATATCGATCTGGTAAACATCTGCCGTCAATGACAGTCTTCCTAGTCTTGCAGTCATACCTAAACTAATATTAGTGGAGGTCTCTGGCTTAAGGTTTTCTATACCGAACTGACGAGTTACAAAACTATCATCATTCAAATGTGCAATGTTTACACCATCAATGATGGTTCCTCCCATTCCATCATCAATTGAAATAAACTGTAATGTAAATGAACTGAAATATTTCTGAGGAAGCGATGGTGCTCTAAAGCCTGTTGAATAAGCTCCACGTACTGTTACATTATCTGTAACTCTATATCTACTTGATAATTTCCAACTAAAATTGTTGCCAAAATCAGAATAGTCTTCAATTCTTCCAGCAAGCCCTACTAAAAATTTATCAGTAAATTCTGCTTCAAAGTCTGCATATAACCCAGAATTAAATCTGAATTTATTGATGTCATTACCTCTTTGATATCCAGGGAATACTTGAGAACCCGCTTCTTTAATTCCACCATCATAATTTTGCCATGACTCATCCTCTCCTGCATCTTGATTAAAATTCTCTAATCTAAATTCTGTACCTAATCCTACGTTAATTGGGAAACCAACATCCATACTTTTTGAAACATCAAGATTGATGACATTTTGAGAGTACTTCAGTTTACCTGCTTCAAATGAAGTAGGAGACTCTAGGCCGAGTGAAGCGTTATTTGAATTAAAAATAGTCCATCCAAAACTATTGCTTCCATAGTTATTACTTAAGTCAACATCCCAACCATTAAAATTAGTTCTGAATCCAAATGTTCCAGACAGATCTTGAATGTCACTATCTAAGTGTGGAGAAAATCCTAAAGGCCATAGACCTGACTGCCTTCCAGATTGACTTGGTCTTCTTACAAAACCAGTTGCCTGTCCTAACCTGTAATTATATCCACCAAAAGAATAAAAAGTCGCCTTGTCCGATACAGGTAGTTCCATATTTAAGAAAATACCTGCATTAGTAACACCTGCTCCACCCATATTTGCCATTCTTCTACCAGTAGGATCATTTAGTTCATTGACGATTGCTCGACCTCTTTGATCTTCGGCAAGAAGTACATTGTTTTCTGCGTTATCTACCCACGTAGTATTATATGCAGCAATAGCATCAGGATCACCTTGATTGAATGCAGCAAATTCAGCTACTTGATTTCCCCTACGTGGATCATCTGCACCGAACATTTCTATGGTGTAGTCATCCATTCTATTAAATGGTTGCTTAGTCGCATAGTTCAAGGTAAGATTAGCAAATCCACCATTATCACCTATGGCAATACCGTAATTTGCCCCTACTTGAAAGCTTTCTCCACCACCTTCGTTTTGGGTAGGCTCAGAAAGACCTTCTATATCGGCATACGGATTAGTTATCAAACTATTCAATTCATCTCCGATGGTAGGAGGCTTAGCTAAAAATCCAGTTCTAATAGAAATGGATCCTTTGTCAATGTTTTCTTTTAATACAATATTAATAACACCTGCTATAGCATCTGATCCGTATTGTGCAGCTGCACCATCTCTAAGAATTTCTATTCTGTCAACAGCAGCCATAGGAATGGCATTTAAGTCTGTTCCTACTTGTCCTCTTCCTACTGTCCCGTTAACATTCATAAGAGAAGAAGCATGCCTTCTCTTTCCATTAATTAATACTAAAGTTTGATCAGCACCTAAACCTCTCAAAGCCATAGGGTCTATATGGTCAGAACCATGTCCTATATTTTGCTTTGTAGAATGGAATGATGGTGCTGCATATTGTAAAACCTGAGCAAGATCTGCTTGCGGCGATTTTTCTAATTGTGCCCCACCTATAACATCAATAGGTACTGCAGTTTCTAAAGCTGTTCTAGGCTTACCTCTGGAACCTATTAATGTTACGACATCTAATTCTAATCCAGAGCTAAGTGTTAAAAAATATTCAGACTGTCCATCGACAACTGAAATCTCTTGATCGGTAAATCCAATGTAACTCACTCTTAATAGATCACCATCATTGGCTTGAAGAGTAAAAGCCCCATCTATATCCGTTGTAGTTCCTGAAGATGAAGTAGTATTAAATATTGAAGCCCCTATAACAGCTTCGCCCGTATCATCTATTACTTTTCCATTAATAATTTTTTGAGCATTAATTGCAAGTCCCATAAAGAACGTTGCAAAGAATATTAAAAATAGTTTTTTCATTGTAAATTTATTTATTTTTGCTTTAAATTATTGTGCTAAAGTAGTTTTAGTCAATCAAATTTTAAAAGGTAAATTGGAGTGAATTCGATATTTTATTAGTTTTCACAACTTTTCACAACTTTAACTAATGGAAAACGATAAAAAACAAGCGTTTTTAAATGCTTTAGAAGAATTATACGGAGACTACCAATATGAGTCTGCTCTTTTTGGGGCACATAATTACAGCACAATTGCTTCAAATCTATGCTATAGCAAAAGTCATTTTACAAAACTCATATCTGGTGGAGCCTCGGATGCCATGTATGACAGAGCTTTGAAAAATATAGAAAGGCTTAAAAAACTAGCATCCTATGAAAAAAGCTTTGAAGATACATCATCCATTCACAAGCCTTTTAAATTTAATATCTGGATGATTTTAAGTTTAGCTCTGATCACCCTTAGTGCGTTCTTATGTTTTAAATACCTTACTGCATCTTCAGCTACATCTTCTAATACTACAAATGCAAAAGCCAACTCTAGTCACCCACTAGAAATGTATTTTGATTTTAACGATGCTCATTATTATAAGTCACCTTATCTAACAGAAGACCAAGTACACGAGTATTGCCCTTGCAGTGGTTTTGAGGGAAGATGGAAACTACATGAAGAATATATTATCCCGATACCATACAAAATACCTGGTCTTTACTACGTGGGAAAAAAAGCAGATATAAGACTTAAGTGTAGAAAAACGAAAACTTCCAATAAAGGACGAGAACTCATTGGATTTGAAAATATTGAAAATGAAATCTGGTTTGATCAAACCATGACACCTTTAGATCTGACTAAAAAAGATGATGTCGATTTTGACATTAATAAGATGTTTGGGAAAATAGAATTTGAAGAAAACAACGATTTCATAAAAATTGCCAATGTATACTCGTGCTTCTACGATGAGATTACTATCACAACTGATTCCATAGTTAGAATGGGAGAACCCTGTGGCAGATATGCAAATGGTATAAACGATAATATTCTAAAGGAATACGGTCTAGATTTAAATCACATCATAGAATACATTATTGGGAATATGACCTTTGCACAATGCTCTCCTATTTCCAACGAATTCAGTAATCCTGACGATCTAGAGAATGGAAAAAGCATTCTTTCGTTTCCATGCAAATGCTACAGTAAAACTGAAAACTTGGGACTAGGAGGTGCATATCCATATTCCAAAAGTATTCAATTGGTTCATCAAAATTATCAGTCTAACTTATTTTGTAACGAGAAAAAGAACAATAGATAACATTAGATAACAGAGAATCTTCCCTTTGGTCAGACTCTCGTTATCAAGAACCGTTATGCTTCAGCTAAAGAAATAACATTGTACTTTGTTAACTTTATGGTTAACTTCGTGTTTTGGAAAAAGAGAGGCAAATAATATTTTTTGAAAAACATTTTCAACAATTTTATCTAAAACTGAATGGAGGAGTAAGAAGAAAAATAGGGTACGTATTTAGAATCATCAGAACTGTTGACAAGGTTCCAATCAAATTTTTAAGACACTTAATGGACGGACTTTTTGAGATAAGAATAGAATATGAGTCAAATATTTATAGAGTATTTTGCTGTTTTGACACGGGAAATTTAGTTGTTCTGTTTAACGGATATCAAAAAAAAACTCAAAAAGCAGACAAAGGGCAAGTTCAGAAGGCGATGAAGCTCAAGCAAAAATATTTTGATAAAAAAAATAAAGATGATGACCAAAAAAGATAAAATTCTTAATGCTAAAACTTTTGACGAACTAATAGAGGTAGAATATGGAAAAGTAGGTACAGCCAAAAGAAATGAATTTGAGGAGCAAGCCCAATATTTTGTTATTAGTGAAATGTTGAAGCAAGGAAGAAAAGAAGCTAACTTGACACAGGAACAACTTGCCAATAAAATCGGCACAAAAAAAAGTTATATATCGCGACTTGAAAACGGAAGATGTGATATTCAACTTTCTACATTATATAAAATTTTCGAGTCGGGATTAGGTAAGAAAGTTGACCTTTTAATAAGATAAGAAGAAAAGCCGAAAGCATAACAAAGGCTAAAACACCATGTGGTCTCGGTCTGAAAGTAGAACGTTAAAACGTCACAATTGCCAAAATTTTATTTTGACAATTTGTGGGAAAGTAAATTAAATTGCAAAATAAAATTTTGGCGCAGGGCGGTCAATTTGTAGAGTTTTGGGCTTTGAAATCCGCACGATGTTTAGCCAAATCGTTGGCAACAAGCGAAAAAACAGAACATAGAATGAAAAAAATTGGACTTATAGGAGGAATTAGTTGGACTTCAACTTTGGATTATTATAGATTTTTTAATCAAGGCATTAATTCAAAGTTGGGTGGCTTAAATTCTGCGGAATGTATTATATATTCATTAAATTTTTCAGACGTTCAAAATAAAGGTTGGACAAAATCTTTTGACCTTATTTTTAATGCTTGCAAAAGTTTAGTCTCAAGCAATGTAGATGCCATTGTTTTGTGTGCAAACACAGCGCATCTATTTGCAGACGAAATTCAAGAGAAAATTGACATCCCAATTATTCATATTGCATCTGCTACTGCAAAAGAAATAAATAAGAAAAAATTAAGTAAGGTTGGATTATTAGGGACAAAATTCACAATGGAAATGGGTTTTTACCGTGATAAACTGAAAGAATTCGACATAGGAACAATTATTCCAATAGATAAAAAGGATATTGAAATAATACAAAATATTGTCAAAAATGAACTTGGCAAAGGAATTGTAACTAAAGAATCAAAGAAAAAATTTATTAATTGTGCTAATAAGCTGGTCGAAAGAGGTGCTGAAGGAATTGTTTTAGGTTGCACAGAAATACCTAGTGCTTGGCAGAAAACAAAATTTCAACACTTAGTCTACTATAAATCAGATGTTTAGATATTAGTTTCACACATAAATTTCTATCAATTTTATTGCATTTTACACTATTTATAGTTATATTTAAGGTGTATTACATTGATTATAAATTAGTTAAACATTTTGCCTTGTTTTACGTACATAGAAACTTTCAGATCGGTACATTAGCTATTGCTGATGTGGTGCTAAATGAAAAATCAAGACACCAGCTGCCTAAACTGCTAAAAGCTTTTCAGTATATTTACATAAATGATGATTTAAGAAAACCGATCTTAGATATTATAGAAAAAAAGGTAACTGCACAACTTAAAAACAGTAAAACGGGCAGAGCAGGGATGAGTTATTGGGAAATATTTGTATTTGCTATAGTGCGCCTCAACTTAAATATTGATTATGATTATTTACAAGATTTGTGCAATAATCATGTTAACCTGCGTGGTATTGCAGGTGTTTTAAATGTAGGTGATTTTAACCCATCATTAGTTTACCAGCTGCAAACTTTAAAAGATAATGTAGCTTTGTTAGATGAAGCTTGTTTGATGGAAATAAGCGAAATAGTAGTGAAGGCAGGACATCAGATCATAAAAAAAAACAAGCAGCGGCAGGGCTAATAGAACCAAAAGCTAACTATGCCTTAAATACGAAGGTAGATAGTTTTGTGGTGTTGAGCAATGTTCACTTTC
>Ga0209187_1000864_pt1 | contig 42938 bp, 39 predicted proteins | sample BantaG_FD_187430 | JGI IMG/M metagenome (GOLD analysis project Ga0209187, IMG submission 187430) | Marine algal microbial communities from Bantry Bay, Ireland - BantryBay_4 metaG (SPAdes) (version 2) | ecosystem: Host-associated > Algae > Red algae > Unclassified | place: Bantry Bay, Ireland...
CAATACAATATTTCCCTTTACTGCTATTGAGCTGCTTAGCATACTGGGTTGCCAATTCATCCCAAGGGATCAACTCTGCCAATTTTACCCATCGGTTATCTTTATCTAAATGCTGTTCAAATGGGGTTCTAAAACCCTCAAAAGTAAGCTGATTTGCTGGTGTATACTTAACCATAAGTGCACAATTTTAAGCTTCAATATACAAAATAGCTTGCACTTATCAAAATTAATAAAAATAATTTATCTACGTAAAATGTTGATAAATAATAATTTATGAAAGAAAAAATGATGGTTTGAGAAAGTCAGCAAGCCCTATTTATTGAACTTTATTTGCTACAATAGCATCAGACAAGCAGATGTAGCAAATAATTGAATGTGATTTTAATAAATGTGCTGATGGCTTTGGAGAAAGTCAGCAAGCCCTAAATAATGGTATACATCAAAAGAAGTTTACTTTACAAAAACCACTTATTAAAGGTATGTATTTATTAAGAATCTCTAACAACTTTGGTATGGTTACAGAAAAATTTGTTAGATGATCATCTGTAAGGCTTTCGTTTACTTTTTCAATTTCAATATAGTTTTTCTAAAAAATTATATGAGAGTTGAAATTTTGAATCGCTCACCTTTAAATAAATTTGCTTCGTAATGTAATTTTATTATAAATTAATAAAAAAAATGAAAGGTAGATTTTAGTGCAATCTATCAGGTCGTGGATGTAAAGTGCTTAGTATTTCTTTGTCTTGCGCCAACCATTCTTTCCAACGTAAAATAACTTCATTTTCTGGTTTGTAGTGTTTTGCTAAATCTAAAAACAAGCGATAATGCCCCGCTTCTGAAACCATAAATTTGTAATAAAAATTTCTTAAATATTCATCTTCCAAATTTTCATGCAACATTTTAAAGCGTTCGCAACTGCGGGCTTCAATTAAAGCGCACATTAGCAATTGTTCTATTAATCTATCAGTAATACTACCGCCTTTTCGTATAAATTTAAACAAGGCATTTACATATTCATCTTTACGTTGTGGGCCAAGGGTAAAACCTCTTTTATTAATTTCGTTTAAAACCATTCTAAAATGCCCCCATTCTTCGGTTACAATGGGCGCTAATTCGTTTACAATTTTGGGTCGCTGGTTATGCAATTGTATAATTGATATCATAGTGGAGGCTGCCTTTTGTTCACAAAAAGCATGGTCAGTTAAAATTTCTTCTAAACTGTAAGCCGCTAGATTAGCCCAGCGTGGATCGGTTGGTAATTGTAAGCCTAACATAATTTTTTTGATACAAAAATAATTTTATTTGAAGTTTTTTGTGTTGAAATTTGCACTTAATTCATATAGTGATTTACTATTTACTAAAAAAAATAACTTTTAAGAGCTTGCACTTCATCTATCAGTTTAAATTATTGCCCAGATTTTAAAAAGAAAAACAAAAGTCAAAAAATTTAACTTTATATTCTTAATAGTTCGGTAATTTTTCATTAGCTTAAGTGATAATATAAAAAGGAAGCAAGACCTTTGTAGATGCTTCCTACAATTGATCATGCTACCAATAAGAGCAAAAATCTTGTTGAAAAAGTACTAAATAAAATTGGAGATTTAAGCAAACCTTGTAAATTTTTTATCCAATCTATCCTTGTGTTGTATTTATTAAGGTGTGGGCGGTGGGGCTGTTTAAAAAGTCCCGTTTTTAAGAAAGTATTCGGATAGGTATCCGAGAATTTTCTCAAATATTCACAAGGCATTCAAAACCTTTTTAAACAGCCCCTAATCAAAGCCATCTTCTAAGAGGGTGGCTTTTTGTTTTTATCAAACTTTCAAATTGACCCAAAGTTGAAAAAAAATAAATCAATCACCCAAAAACTATTGAATTTTGGGAAAATTGCTGCTTAATTTATTATCGAACTATTGATTAAAAATTATAACTTTTTCCACTACCTTCACAATCAAATGTTTTTCAATTTTTTATACGAGCTTAAAAAGCAAGGCTTGCCAGCCAGTTTACACGAGTATTTAAACTTAATGGAAGCTTTGGAGCAAAAAGTAATTACCAACTCCGTTGATGATTTTTACGCACTTAGCAAAGCTATATTTGTTAAAGCAGAAAACCAGTTAGATACTTTTGATAAAGTGTTTGATGCTTGGTTTAATAAAGGAATGAGCTTGCCCGAATCATTCATAACCAAAAAAATACCACGAGAATGGTTAGAAAACTTGTTTAACAAAATTACAGATGAACAAAAAGATAAAATAGAACAATTTGAGTATGATGAGTTGATGGAACGCTTTAAAGAGTTATTGAAAGAACAACAAAAAAAACATCAAGGCGGTAATAAGTGGATTGGTGCTGGTGGCGTTTCTGCATTTGGAGCACACGGTTATCATCCGCAAGGCCATAGGTTAGGCAACCAAAGTGCAGGTAATAGAACGGCAGTAAAAGTTTGGTCGCAACGCAATTATAAAAATCTTAGAGATGATGTGGAGTTAGACACCCGTAATATTAAAGTGGCCTTAAAATATTTACGCCATTTTACCAGAGAAGGTTTACCCACCGAATTAAACTTAGATGGCACAATAAAACAAACCAGCAAAAATGCAGGAATGTTGGATATAGTAATGCAAGCCAACAAAAAAAACAAAGTAAAAGTACTGTTGTTAATGGATGTTGGCGGCTCTATGGACGATCACGTTGCCCTTTGCGAAAAATTATTTTCTGCTGCTAAAACAGAATTTAAGCATCTTAAATTTTTATACTTTCACAATTGCGTATATGAGCACGTTTGGGATGATAATAATTTACGTTGGAACAAACGCATCCCAACCTTAAAACTAACGCATATGTACGGTAAAGAATATAAATTGATTTTTGTAGGAGATGCCGCCATGGCACCTTACGAATTATATTACACTCGGGGCGCAATAGATCATAACAACGAAATGCCGGGTATTCAATGGTTAAAAATGTTAACCGATCATTTTAAGCACAACATCTGGTTAAATCCTGTACCCGAAGTAAATTGGCCTTTCTTTGAAACTATTGGCATACTGCGTAAATTTATGGATAATAGAATGTTTCCAAGCACAATTGACGGTTTGGTAAAAGCAATGCAATGCCTCAAAAACAACAAAAGAAGCTATAAAAAAGACATCTGGGGAATATCTGATAAATAAAATTTTAAACAGAATACAAACTATTTTATGGAGTTGCTTAGCAATCAATACAGCCTTCAGGGTATTTCACTATTGCAATTGGCAGAAGAATATGGTTTACCCTTATATGTATATGATACCGCAAAAATGTTAGAGAAGTTACAATTATTGCAAACATCATTTACGGGTATTAATATGAAGGTAAAGTTTGCAATGAAATCGTTAAACAATATAAACGTATTGCGCTTTTTTCAACAACAAAACATTGGGGTTGATGTAGTTTCTATTCAAGAACTTTATATGGCACAAAAGGCTGGCTTTGCAGCACATGATATTATGTTTACACCCAATTGTGTAGGTTTTGATGAGATTGAAAAAGCAATAGAGCTCGGCAGTCCCGTTAATATTGACAATATTGTGCAGTTAGAAATGTTTGGCCACAAATATGGCAATACTATTCCAATTTGCATTAGAATTAATCCACATTTAATCGGTGGTGGAAATCACAAAATCCAGACAGGTCATATCGATTCTAAGTTTGGCATTTCTATTTTGCAAATGCGTCATGTACATCGGGTAATTGCGGCAAACAACATTAATATACATGGTTTGCATGTACATACAGGTTCCGATATTTTAGATGCTAATGTATTTTTAAACGGTGCTAATATTATTTTAGATGTAGCTCGTGAGTTTGATAATTTAGATTTTATTGATTTTGGTAGCGGCTTTAAAGTAGCTTATAAAGAGGGCGATAATATTACCGATATTTCAGATCTTGGTAAAAAACTTACAGAAACCATTCAACAATTTTATAAAGACTATGGTAAAGAATTAGAAATTTGGTTTGAACCAGGTAAATTTTTGGTTAGCGAATCGGGGCATTTCTTAGTAAAAACAAATATTGTAAAACAAACACCAGCTACAACTTTTGCTGGGGTTGATGCTGGTTTAAACCACTTAATAAGGCCAATGATGTATAATGGGCATCATAACATAAAAAACATTAGTAACCCAAATGGACAGCAAAGAGTGTACGATGTGGTTGGCTATATTTGCGAAACCGATACTTTTGGTAACGATCGTAAACTTAACGAAGTAAGAGAAGGCGACATTCTTTCAATACAAAACGCTGGAGCCTATTGTTTCACCATGTCATCAAACTATAACAGCCGTTATCGCCCAGCCGAAGTATTAATACATAATGGCGAAGCTCATTTAATAAGAAAGCGTGAAAATTTTGAAGACTTGCTGCGCAATCAGGTAGAATTAGATATTTTTAAAGCAAAAAAAATGACTACCTAACAAAAAGTTGCACATCAATACATAAATACTAATTTTGCGCTATGGAACAAATGCCAATACTTACCTACGCTATAATAGCCATTACCGCTATTACCTCATATATGGGTTTTAACAATCCGGCACTTAAAGGCAGGCTATTATTTTACCCTTTCGAAATAAAAAGACAAGGCCAATGGGATCGTTTTTTAGGTCACGGTTTTATCCATGCTGATATGACACACCTCATTTTTAATATGATTACTTTTTTGTCTTTCGGCACTTTAGTTGAACGTTATTTCAAAGCTATTTTTGGAGAATTAATGGGAGCGATTCATTTTTTAATATTATATTTTTTAGGAATGATATTAGCATCAATATTTAGCTATTTCAAGCATAAAGATAATCGTAGTTATGCAGCTCTTGGGGCATCAGGAGCTGTTTCAGCAGTTCTTTTTACTGGTATAATTTTAGATCCAGGTATGATGTTTATTTTTCCTCCGATCCCAGCAATTCTTTTTGGTCCTCTTTACCTTGCTTATTCTCTTTATATGGCTCGTAAAGGCAGAGATAATATTGGCCACGATGCCCATTTTTTCGGAGCAATTTTTGGCATAATTTATTCAATAGCTATTAAGCCAGATTTATTTATCCACTTTATAAATTCCGTAAAAAATATGATTGGTTAGGTTTTATTTTATAGAAGCGAAAAACTTAACTCGTAAAAGATTTCCTCCCCGCCATCCGCTCCAATCTTTTTTTACAACGGGTTAAGACCCGCTGAAAAAAAAGGATTTCCACTCCTGTCGGGGCTATTTTAAAAATAGTGTTGCATGTATAAACCTAAGCTCTTATTTTACACACCAATTAAAAAAACTATGCAAATTGATTTAAGATCAGATACCGTTACAAAACCCAGCCCTGCAATGTTGCAAGCCATGCTAACTGCCCCAGTTGGTGATGATGTTTTTAGCGAAGACCCAACCGTAAATCTGTTAGAACAAAAAGCAGCCGAAATGTTTGGTAAACAAGCTGCCCTTTTTTGCCCAAGCGGAACAATGACTAACCAAATAGCTATTAAAACCCACACCCAACCTTTAGATGAAGTGATTTGCCACAAACAATCGCACATTTACAAATACGAAACTGGTGGTTGGGCTTACCACAGCGGCGTTTCTATAAAATTAATTGATGGCGAACGTGGTATTTTAACCTCAGAAAAAATAGAAGAAAACATTCAACCGACTTACGATTGGTTGCCACATACCAGCTTAGTAGTTGCAGAAAATACAGTAAATGCAGCAGGTGGAAGTATTTACACTTTGCCACAATTACAGCAATTGTTCAGTTGTTGTAAAGCCAACCAGTTAAAATTTCATTTAGATGGTGCGCGCCTTTTTAATGCCATTGTTGAGAGCGATTATACTCCCCAAGATATTGGAAAAATTACCGATAGCATTTCAATATGTTTATCAAAAGGCCTTGGTGCGCCCATCGGTTCATTATTAATTGGTGATGCTATTTTTATAAAACAAGCCCGCAGAATACGCAAAGTTATGGGCGGTGGAATGCGGCAAGCTGGTATTTTAGCAGCAGCAGGTATTTATGCCTTAAAAAATAATGTAGAGCGATTAAAAGAAGATCATACCAAAATAAAAAAAATTGCAGCGGTTTTACAGCAATGTAATTATGTTGAAAAGATTTACCCACCAGAAACCAACATTTTAATTTTTGAAACAAAACCAAACAAAACGGCTAACGATTTTATTCAACAATTAGAGCAACACAATGTTAAAGCAATTGCTTTTGGTAAACACCTTGTCCGATTAGTAACACACTTAGATTTTTCAAATGAAATGTGTAATAAGGTGTGCAAGGTATTACCAACAATTTAATTACAAGCCTCAGTCACTATTTTGAAGTTATATGCTTTATTGGTTTTGAAGCCGTTAAACAAGGTTATCCTATCATTGGCTTTGTATGTTACATTGTTGTTTACAGTAGCAGTTGATAAAATATTTGAACTTGCATTATAAACCGAAGGAAAATTGTGTTGGGTAGACAGGGTTAAGCTAACCAAACAATTACTACAGTTATTAACAACATTTGGCAACTGATTAACAGTAACAATATCGTATTCCTGATTAGGATAAAAATAATTGTCGTTTATAATTGGTCCAATCATTGGATCGGTATATCTAAAAACATCGTGTGTACATAAAAACAAAGCGTATCCTGTTTCAGGTGGATTATTAAAATTGTAGACAGCTCCATAAAGTGGTGCTACAACAAATTGCTCACCAGGGTTGTTAAATATAAATGCACTTTCATAGCAAATAGCTCCTTGCCCTCCTAATATCCAAATAGTAGAATCGTTGTTTAAATAGTTGCCTTGGCCAGGTTCAATTTGCCCATACAGCAATTCAACTATTTTTACTTCAGCAGCACTAAAATCATAATTGCCTGTAACATTGCCCGTAGCTTCAACAATACAAACCATTCCTGTTGCTGCAAAATAATCTGATTGAATATAGTTACAAAATGAGCTTTCATTATAACACGAGCAGGCCAATGCAGAAATTGAGCAGAAACTTAAAAAAAATAATATTAGATATTTCATTGTGTTGATAATTTATTACTTCTATAAATTTAAATGAAAATTTTAAAAGTTGAATAAAAATTTTTCACAATAATATTATTTTGTTCGTACTAAATCTTAATAAAATTTTCAAAACGTATTTCTTCTCTAAGGTTTGCTTTTGCAGTAAATAAGGAAGCCTTATTATTACTATCAATTGTTCCCCAAACAATTTCATCATTTTTGCAAACTTCATTTATGTATTTTCGTTGCATTGCTTTGGCAAATCCTTTTCTTTTCCAACCATCATTTACTAAAATCTCAATAAAATAAATACCTGGTTGACCTAAAAAGTCTTCCTTCTCAGCAGCAATAAGTCCAATTTTTGAACCCCTGTATTCCAATTCTTTTAATAGCCCAGCTTCTCTACTAGCCTCCATTTGCGCTAAGTTATTATATTGAACGATATGCTCAAAATTAGGATTTGCTTTATGAAATTTTTCATATTCCGCTTTATAAGCTGCATAGTAATTATCATTTTCTGGTGAAACTAAATTAATATCTTTTTCAAGATCAAATTGAATGTTTTGCTTTATTGCAGCTGCATTTTGAACAAGATAACTATTCCTTACTTCATTTGAGGCCACTTTATATTTGCTAAAATATCGCAAGTTTTTTGGGTTAAAAGGTTTGAAATACTTGCTTAAATCAGAATGATAGATTTCTAAAAGTTCTTCCTTAGAGGTTTTAAAGTTCGTCAAAATATTTACAAAAGCCTCATCTTTTTGTAAACCTAAATGCCTGATGCCACAAATCACTTTGCCTTTTCCAATTATGTCTACAATATATTCTGAATATTGTTCACTTTTTATGTTAGGTAAATTAAAATATTTATGTCTGCTATTTTTTACTTTTTCGCTATTTAGCTCATTGTATTCTTCTTCTATTTTAGAGCTTAATGCTTTAATTGCCTTTTTATAATCAATATTAATTTTTTTTAGATCGTAAGTTGATAAAGAAATTTCAGCGAAATCATCAAATTTTTGCAATTGCATTACTATCGTATTTTTTTTAATTTATGAACAAATATATTAGTTATCTTCACAAACTAATTGCAGAAAACACAACTTATTTTTTATTTAAATAATTTTTGCGAATGAAATTTATGAATACCCCAGAAGAAAGGTTCAAAAACTTAAAAGATTATAATTTCAAACCTAATTTTATTGAACTAAAAGAAGGTTTGAAAATGCATTATGTGGATGAAGGATCAAAAGATGCTACTCAAACAGTATTGCTTTTACACGGCGAACCAAGTTGGTCGTATTTATATAGAAAAATGATACCAATTTTTGCGAAAGCCGGGCACAGGGTTATTGCTCCTGATTTAATAGGTTTTGGCAAATCTTCAAAGCCTGTAGATTTTGAGACTTATTCTTACCAAAACCACACCAAATGGACAAGCGAAATTTTAACACAATTAAATTTGAACAACATTACGCTATTTTGTCAGGATTGGGGCGGCTTAATTGGAATGAGATTGGCAGCACAACATTTAGAAAAATTTAGCAAAGTGGCAATAGCCAATACAGCTTTTCCAATGGGCGTAAAAGATGTTTCAAAATTAGCCGTGTTTTTACAATGGCAGCAATATGCCAAGAAAATCGATAAAATGAATGTTGGCAAGGTGATTCAAAACTCAACCGTAAACGAATTAACGGATGAAGAAATAGCAGCGTATTGGGCACCATTTCCAGATATAGAATTTATGGCAGGAGCTAAAATATTTCCATCTTTAGTTCCTTTAGAGATGGAGGATGCGGAGTGTGTTACCAACAGAAGAATATGGCAAGAAAAATGGTTGACTTGGGAAAAGCCTTTTTTAACGCTCTTTTCTGATAAAGATCCCATGTTTTCTGGAAAAGAAGTTTATTATCAAAAAAATATTCCGGGCGCAAAAGGGCAACCTCATAAAGTGATAAAAGATGGCGGGCATTTTTTACAAGAAGATAAAGGGGAAGAAATTGCAAATGTTTTGGTGGAGTGGATGGGGTAGGTTTTATGCAATAGATATTGAGCTTTTGTTCTTTTATAAAAAAAGATTTGGAGAAAAAGTAAACATCTCAATAGAAATATAGGTAGTACATTTTATAGCAAAATTGCAAACAAAAAGTAAGATTGATTTTATTAAAAAATAGCAGATTTAACAATCTTAAAATTTTTTCACAAAAAGCAGTTGAAAAAATGTGCTTAGAATTATTATTTTTGCAAATCTTTACAACAAACACATTAATCATACATGAATATAAGTGTTGAAAACCTTACTAAAACTTATGGGCCACAAAATGCGGTCGATAATATTTCATTTAAAGTTAATACTGGTGAAATTTTAGGCTTTTTGGGCCCAAACGGAGCTGGTAAAACCACTACAATGAAAATTATTACCTGCTATATGGCGCCTTCGCAAGGTACCGTTAAGGTTGGCGATTACAGCATTGGCGAAAATGCCAACGAAATTAAAAAACGGATTGGCTATTTGCCAGAACATAATCCGTTGTATTTAGATATGCCTGTTATTGAATATTTAGATTTTGTAGCACGTTTACAAAGTGTTTCAAAAGGAGATATTCCTCAACGGATAAAAAAAATGGTGCAACTTTGTGGCTTAGATTTAGAAAAGCACAAACGAATTGGTGAACTTTCAAAAGGTTACCGACAAAGAGTTGGGCTGGCGCAGGCTTTAATTCACGATCCGGAAATATTAATTTTAGATGAGCCAACTACGGGTTTAGATCCTAATCAAATTGTAGAAATCCGTAATTTGATTAAAGAAATTGGTTCTGAAAAAACGGTTATTCTTTCTACGCACATTTTACCAGAAGTAGAAGCTACCTGCGATAGAATGATGATTATTAACAAAGGTAAAATTGTAGCCGATGGTGCGCCTTCTACTTTACGTAAACAAGCCCAAGGTAACGAGGTTTTAAAAGTTACTATTGAAGATGGTTTGCCAGAAAACATCTACAACAAACTACAAGAATTACCAACTACTAAAAGTGTAGATATTGACCCAAGCAGAGGTAATCATTTTATTGTAGCAAGTAATTCCGATTTAAGCTCTAAACGAAGTGTTTTTCAACTATGTGTGCAAAATAACTGGGTTATTACAGAAATGATTGCAGTAGAAAAAAGTATGGAAGATGTATTCCGTAACCTAACATTAAATTAAAAATAAAACGACTATATATTTATGAGACAAATCTGGACAATAGCCATCAGAGAATTTAGAGCATTTTTCGATTCGTTGATTGCTTACATTCTAATTATTGTATTTCTCGGATTAAGTGGTTTTTTTACCTGGCTTTTTGGTGCCGATGTTTTTTTAACCGGCCAGGCAACTATGCAGCCTTTCTTTGCAATTGCATACTGGACGATGTTCTTTTTTATACCAGCATTAACAATGAAAATGTTGGCCGAAGAAAACAACACCGGCACTATTGAATTATTGCTAACCAAAGATGTTAGCGATATGCAAGTAATATTGGGTAAATTTTTATCGGTAATGCTACTGGTATTAGTGGCATTAGTATTTAGTTTGCCTTATTATTTTACAATTGCTTGGTTAGGTCCGGTAGATCATGGAGCAGTATTATGCGGCTACCTCGGTATTTTATTAATGAGTGCAGCTTATGCAGGCATTGGTTTATTTGCAAGTTCAATAACCAAAAATCAAATTGTTGCTTTTTTGCTTTCATTATTAATTGGAGTTTTCTTTTTAATAATTTTTGGAGCAATAGCCAGCAACACACCAGGTACTTTAGGTAAAATATTTAGCTATTTAGATGTTCAAAACCATTACCAATCCATTTCGCGAGGTGTTATTGATAGCCGGGATATTTTATACTTTGTTTCAATAGCTGCACTCGGTATATTTTTGGCGCAAACAGCATTGGCTAAAAGAAATATAACTAATTAATTAATAACTTATTAATAGTATTGTTAAATTAAAAAGGCAATAATTAAAAAACAAAAATGACAACAAATTCACAACGTTGGTTTAGAATTTTATTAATAGCAGGAGTAATTTTAGCAGCTAATGTGTTGCTAAACCGTTTATTTTTTAGGTTAGATTTTACTGGCGATAACCGTTATACTTTAAGTAATCCTACCAAAGATATTTTAAAAAATTTAGATGATCCGGTTACGGTTTCCGCTTATTTTAGTGAGGGCTTAGAGCCACAAATAGAGTTAGTAAAATCAGATTTTAAAGATCTTTTAGAAGAGTATAGCAAGCGTTCTGGTGGAAATTTGGTTTATGAGTTTATAAATCCAAGTGAAAGTGCTGAAACCGAGCAAGAAGCGCAACAAGCAGGTATTCCACCTATAACAATACAAGTACGTGAACGTGATGAACAAAAACAAAAACGTGTTTATTTGGGGGCAGTTGTTAAGCAAAATAACCAAAAGGAAGTAATTCCTTTTATGCAACCAGGCGCAGCAATGGAGTATGCTTTGTCTTCTTCTATTAAAAAAATATCGGTTGTAGATAAACCGAAATTAGGTTTTATACAAGGCCACGGAGAGCCGGCACCAAACGAGTTAACACAGGTAAATAATGCCTTAAGCGTGTTGTTTGAAATGGTTCCGGTAACGTTAGATACTTTAACACCCGACAATTATAAAGGCTTGGTTTTAATAGCACCAACAGACAGTTTTGTAGTAGCAGAGTTCGATTTTTTAGATGCTTTTTTAAACACAGGAAAAGGTTTATTTGTAGCAATGAACAGGGTAGATGCAGATATTCAGCAAAGCAGAGGTACAACTATTTCAACTGGTTTAGAAACTTGGTTAACCCAAAAAGGAGTAACCGTTGAAAATAATTTTATTACAGATGCTAATTGCGGAAGCGTATCGGTACAAAGGCAAACAGGTTTTTTTAGTATGAACGTGCCAGTTCAATTTCCGTATTTACCCATCATTCAAGAATTTGCAGACCACCCAATTACCAATGGCTTAGAACAAGTTTTATTACAATTTGCCAGTTCATTATCTTTTCCTGCAAAAGATGGCGTTAATGTAACTTCATTAGCATTTACTTCGGGTAAATCGGGCACAGTTGCTGCTCCAACAAGTTTTGATATTAATAAACAATGGGAAGAGGTTGATTTTCCACTAAACAAAATACCTGTAGCTGTAGCTTTAGAAGGCAGTTTAACTGATAGTAATGTGGCTAGTAAAATGGTGGTAATTGCTGATGGGGATTTCGCTACAAATGGAAGTGGACAGGAAGCCCGTCAGGTAGATCCTAATTCGGTTAGTTTTATGGTAAATGCAATTGAATGGTTGAACGATGACACCGGATTAAGCGAACTTCGTACCAAAGAAGTTACCTCCAGGCCAATTAAAAAAGAGCTGGACGACACCCAAAAAGCAATGATAAAATGGGGTAATTTTTTGATGCCAATGTTACTAATAGGTATTTACGGTATTATAAGATTACAATTTAGAAACAGAAAGAAAAACAAGTGGAGGGAAACCCGATATGTTTAAAAAAGGAAATGTAATATTACTATTAGCTCTTGTATTGTTAGTTGGAGCTTATATGATGGTTACTATGCAAGACCGTAAAAAAGGCGAACGTACCTTTAAGTCGGAATTGGTTGAAATTAGCGAAGAAAGCGCAACAAAGCTGGTAATCACTTCTAATAAAAACGAACAACCTTTAGAGCTGAATAAAGTAGGTGATGATTGGCAAGTAAGCTTAAAAGATGGCAGTAAAGTAAAAGCTACCTCAAATGAAATTAGCAGTACATTTAAGCAATTACAAGATATTAAAACCTCGCAAATTGTAGCACGCTCAACTGCTAAATGGGCAGATTATAAGGTGGATGATCAAGGGACAAAAGTTCAGGTATTTGAAGGAGCTACAAAAGTATTGGATATTATTTTAGGAAAATTTGATATTGACCCTGCCAGTTTACAACAACAAGGTCAATTTGGTGGGCAAAGCAATCCACAATTTACAAGTTATGTACGCTTACAAGGCGAAGATGAAGTTTATTCAGTTAATGGTTTTTTTGAAGGTTTAGCAAGCCAAACAGCAGATAATTACCGTGATAAACAATTATTTAAAATGCGTGCAGAAGATGTACAACAAGTTAGTTTTAACTATCCAGATAGTGCCTTTCAGATTGTATTGCGAGATACAGTTTGGATGTATGGTAATAGCACCAAAAGTGTTGATTCTACAAAAGTTGCACAATATTTAAATACTTTAACAACTACATCTGGCAGTAAATTTGTTGATAAACCACAAGGCGAATCGGTAGTAAATATTGAAGTTAAAACCAAAGATGGTAGCCTTACCACCTTTAACGCTTACGCTTTACCAAAAGATAAAGCTGAAGAAAAAGCAGAACAAAATTATGCCATTAGTTCTGATGCATTAGCTAACTCGTACTTTGATAGTAAAGCAAGTGCTTTGTTTAGCCGCTTATTTGTTGGTAAAGGTAATTTTAAGAAGTAAGAGGCTTATTTTTCGCTCAACAATTTTTCAATTTGAGTTTTAAACCACTTGGTTTTGGCTAAAGAAGTTTTTGCAACATTTTGTCGTTGAGGTAAATTAGTACAATAATCTTTCATTGGTAAAACTGGGTAAAATACTTCAAACGTATTACTTCTTAAATTTTTACCAATATTTTCGGCTTGTGCAAAGTTTTCTTCTTTATTTCTAAAACGATTTTGTAATGGCTTTCCATTAAATTTGGGTTTATTAAAATAAGGATAACTGCTTCTAACAGAACTAAAACGAAGTGTTAAGCTATCTACTATTTTATTCTTTTCCTGTGTTAACAGCTTTATATAGTCTTCTCTATCAAAAGTATTTTCAATTGACTTGTAATATGATGCTAAATTTTCAGGGTGATATAAGTAATTTTCAATACTATAAAAATGAAGGATGGATAAATTTGGGTAATGCTTTTTAATTTGTTCTATATCATCATCGCTTAGCCAATCTCTATCTACTAAACCATAAAAATCTGTATTTACTGTTTTATAAAAAACACTATATCTATCTTTTTCAGAAACAAAAACAGTTTTATCTACACCAACTGAACTGTAATAAACCTGATCTTTGTTTTCCACAAAAAACACCTTCATATTTTTAAACAAAGAAGATAAAAACTCTTTGCCAACTGCTATTTCATAAACCTCAGGGTTTTCTTTGGGCACAGGCGTTAGCACTTGCGGTAAATCAAAATCCAAATCATCAAAATCAATAATGCTTGCTTGTTTTGATTGGCGGGCATACTCAATAAAACCTAAAGAATGGCTGGCCGTCCATAGTTGACAATTTTCGGGTATCCAGTTTTCTGTAATTTCTTTTATAAGATTAAATTGTAGTTTGGTGTTTAAATGTAAATCCAATTCATCTATGTAGTAAATGGTGTCTTGATATTCTGGACTTCTACTTAAAAGGTTAATTAGAATATTGAACACTTCTTTTTCGCCAGCACTTAAATAGTTGTAGTGAAATTGGTGTTCTCCTTTTTCAAAAGTAACTTGCGCTATTTCACCATCCAATGGAGGAATCAATTCTAACAGTTTTAGTTTATTCCCATTAGCATTGCCAAATATATTTTCTAAAGCTCTGTTGATGGGCAGGATATATTTTTCTTTTATTTCTTTACTTCCCTGATCGTCTTTAAAAAGATCTTTCATTAACGATTTATAAATATTCTCTAAATCGTTTTTAAAACGAAGATCTCTATCTATAAAAAATACAGGATAATCATTTGTCTTTAATGAATCACCTAACGTTTTGCTATTTATTCTGGAAAATTGTCTGAAACTAGTTCTACCATAAAATTTATTGCCTTCAACTTTAGATGGTTTTAAAATCCCATCTTTTAAAATTTGTGCTTTTTGAAAGGTGTTATCCTCGGAATCTATTAGAGAAATCAAACTATCACTATTTTTCGATTTTTTGAAGTAATTCATATAATCTTCTGTTGTTCTAACTCGACCTTCCCCTGATTTAAAATAGCAAAAATTAAAAGCATCAAACACACAAGACTTCCCACTACCATTTGCACCAATCAACAAAACCAATTTAGAAGTTGCTGGTATTTGGTCAATAGTTAAATCGGTAAAACGTTTAAAGTTGCTAAGTTGTACTTTTTTTAATTTCACAATAATACAAATGTATTCATTTTATCAATTAAAGCCCAAATCATTAAAACATAAATAAGCCGCTTATTTCGTAAAGTTGAGTATTCCTGTTATTTTTGTGCTTTATGATGCCACAGCTGCTAATACTTGATTTTGGTTCGCAATATACTCAGTTAATTGCCCGTCGTGTTCGGGAGTTAAATGTGTATTGCGAAATCCATCCGTACAACAAAATACCTACTTGGGCAGCGCAATGTAAAGGCATCATTTTATCGGGTAGTCCATTTTCGGCATTGGCAAATAACGCTTTACAAGTTAATCTAAAACCCATCTTACACAAATTACCTGTATTGGGCATTTGTTATGGCGCGCAATATATTGCTCATCAATTGGGCGGCGAAGTAATTAAAAGCGAAAAACGAGAGTACGGTAAAGCGCATCTTACCAAAATAAATACTAACGAAATTATTTTAAAAGATGTAGATAGCGATAGCCAAGTATGGATGTCGCATGCCGATACTATTAGCAAATTACCACCAAATGCCACTTGTATTGCCAGCACAACTGCTATACACAACGCCGCATATAAAATAGAATTAAGTGAAAATACACCTGCAATTTATGGCTTACAGTTTCACCCAGAAGTAACGCATAGCAAACAAGGTAAAACTATTCTCAAAAACTTCGTCTCAACTATATGTGGTGCTACGGCAGATTTTACACCCGAACAGTTCATTGAAAAATCAGTAGCCCAAATAAAAGAAACGGTAGGCGATCAGCAAGTAATTATGGGGCTTTCTGGTGGCGTAGATTCGTCGGTAGCGGCAACCTTAATACATAAAGCGGTAGGAGAGCAGTTAGTTAGTATTTTTGTTGATAATGCTTTGCTGCGTAAAAATGAATTTGAAGAAGTATTAGCTACCTACAAAAAATTGGGCTTAAATGTAAAAGGGATTGATGCAAAACAAGAATTTTATAAAGTTTTAAAAGATATTGATGACCCGGAACGGAAACGTAAACTCATTGGCAAACAATTTATAGCAGTGTTTGAAAGAGAGGCAGCCAAAGTATTAAATGCTGCTTGGTTGGGGCAGGGTACAATTTATCCTGATGTTATTGAGTCAGTTTCTGTTCTTGGGCCATCTGCTAAAATAAAATCGCACCACAACGTAGGCGGCTTGCCCGAAAAAATGAAGTTGAAAGTGTTAGAACCTTTAAACCGTTTATTTAAAGATGAAGTTCGCGAAGTAGGTAAAGCAATGGGTTTGCCAAATGATATTGTGGGTAGACATCCATTTCCAGGCCCAGGTTTAGCAATAAGAATTTTAGGCAATATTACACCCGAAAAAGTAGCTTTGTTGCAACATGCCGATCACATATTTATTGAAGCATTAAAAAATGAAGGCTTGTATAACGAAGTGTGGCAAGCCGGGGTAATATTGTTGCCCGTTAAATCGGTTGGCGTAATGGGCGATGAAAGAACTTATGAAAATGTTGTAGCGTTAAGAGCAGTTAGCTCAGTTGATGGAATGACGGCAGAATGGTGTAAATTACCTCATCAATTTTTGGCAAACGTTTCATCGGCAATTATTAATAATGTAAAAGGAATAAACAGGGTAGTATATGATATTAGTACCAAACCACCAGCGACTATTGAATGGGAGTAAACGCTTAATATTGCTAATAGTAATATTAAATGTATTTTCTGCATGCGAGTTTTTGCGCATTCAACCGGCTCGTAAACCTTACGACCCTACTAAAGACAGGGAAGTACGCACGGTTGAAGATATAGAGGATGAAAACGCTTTTGAGCAAAAAACAAAAGATAATGAAGTAGATACACTTGCTCTAAAGCCAATTATAATAGATAATCCACTTGATAGTTTGTTAATAGATACCTTAGCAGGAATGCCTATTGATACTGTTTTTACCAACGAAGATTTTTTTAAAACCGACATTGGCTTGGAAAAAACTAATTTTACATTTGCAATATTGTTGCCGTTTAAATCTAACGATTTTTATAATATAAGTGAGCAAGATACCATTTTAGAAAAAACAAAAACTGCTGTTGAACTGTACGAAGGTATGATAATTGGTATGGAACAATTAACTGGCTTGGGCATTAATATAGATGCCTATGTTTTTGATACCGAAAATTCGGAAGCAACAACTGAAAGTATTATAAATCAATTATACAGCTATTCTATTGATTTAATTGTTGGGCCTGTTTATAACAAAAATTTAAGATCGGTGGCCGAGTACGCTAAAATGAACAATATTTACCAGTTGTCACCTTTGTCGCCATCAAATAACATCACCGAAAAAAATCCATATTTTGTACAAATAAATCCAACTATAAGATCGCACAGTTCAAAAATGGCTAATTACATCAATAATAACTTTTTTGATGCTAATGTTGTTAGTATAGTTAGAAACAAACAACAAGAGATGAATTTAGCCAGTATTTTTGAAGCTATAAATGGAGCTACTAAAGTTACCGTAGATGCTGATATAGATTTGGAAACCTATATGGATGCTAACCGCAATAATGTTGTAATTGTGCCCTCTTTTAACGAACTTTTTGTAAATGAAACTTTACGAAGGTTAAATATACTAAGCCAAAAATATAACATCACCGTTTTCGGCATGCCAAATTGGTTAGATAAAATGGAAACTATTGACTATGATTATTTAGAAAACTTAAATTATCATTATACAGATGATTTTTATGTTATTGAAGATAACGAGTATCATAGTGCTTTTTATAATGCATATTTAGAGCGATTTAAAACCAAACCAAGTAGAAATGCTTACAAAGGTTTTGATATGATGATTTACTTTGGCAGAATGTTATCTGAAGGAACAGAACTTTCGGCACATTTTGAAAACCCGGAAGAAAAAGGGATTTACAATGATTTTTACTTACAACCCAGTTACTTTAAAAACAACATGGATACTTTTGATTTTTTTGAAAACAAGTTTGTACACTTGTTAAAGATGCAGGATTATAAAGTGCAAAAGGTGGAATAACGTTGTTGAAAATTTAATGATTACTCTAATAAAAAACTGCCCTATGTTTTAATACAGGACAGTTTTTACTTTGTAGTGATTCTTTACGATGCTTTAAAGTATGTTTTTTTTTGCTATAGTGTTATTTAAAAATTTAATGTACCATAGCCAACTACACCAGTACTATAATAATCCCACCCGTTTGAACTAGAACTATCCAGCCAAACATTTGGGCTAGAATAAATATGAGAAGAACCCGTTGCCGGAACAGTTTGGTAGCTAGGATAAATGTGTATATCAAAATCAGTCGGAAACCAACCATCTGTGCCTTTTAAAGCCAATTGTGCCCAACGTGCTCTTGCATAGCTTGTTGAAGAACCTGTTATAGGAGCTCTTAGTAAATAATAATCCCAATCGCCTTCTTCTCTGTCATTACCAAAATTATCTAACTTATACCATTTGGTGGTTTTATTGCCAACGCTTGATGCAAAATTCATTCTACCATATACCGTTCCATCAGTTCCATTATAGCTTTGCGGTCCTGTTTTGGTTCTTAACGAAAAAAACAATTCAGTACTTACCCCAACCTTTCCGCTTTTATTTTTTTCCGCTTCCAGTTCAGCTATATACGCTTCTACTGCTTCATTCCATTTTACATCAGTTTCTGCTTCATTTGCATCAGCCGTAAAGTTCATTCGCATTACAGGTTGCAACACCTCAGCCTTTTCGTCAATAAATATTGGTGTTTCATTGTTAGTAGTACTTTTGTAACCTTCTTCTTTTTGTACAGTTGTAGTTTCAATAACATCACTTGTTTTTTCGCAAGATGTTAAAAAGATGCTTAAAGTAATAATGGCTATAAAGCAGCCAAATGTTGTTGTTTTTAATTTTAAAAAATTCATTTTTGTTTGTTTATTTTAATTAATAATGATGCGCTGGCGACATTCAATTTTTTTATCGTCTGCGCTTTTTTTGTTTATTTTTTAGCTCCCTTGTTTAGCCAGGTTTGCTGGGTTTTCTCCTTTCCTCGAAATGAGATTGCCGTTTTTCAATTTTAGTAATTTACATTGGCCGTTCTGTTTACAACTATATCAGTTTAACTAAAAAATATTACTAAAAAACTTTAGAAATATTTTAGATGACCATTATAGCTGAGTTTGTTATAACTGAAATACCAATTAGAAATAAATACATTAACCCGAAAAATTCGTTGGTTTAGGTTATGAGAAGTTAGTTATAAGAAGTCAAAAAAACAGTACATAGAGAAAGCGCAGCATTTTTATTGGTCTCCTCTTTTAGTTTTAAAATTTTGCAATTCATAGCGAAGCTTTGAATGTGCAGTATCTCCCAAGGCTAAACATGAAGATACTGCGCAATCCGTTCCGTTTTACTACACGAATTTGCAGCATAACGGATTTAGTAACAACTTTAAGTCGCAGTATTACAACCCACTTACTTTTTTAGTAGGTGGTTGTTAAGTCAGAAGGAAATGTAGCTCATTTGTGAGGAATAAAAATTGCGAGCCTTACTTTATTTAGTCAGGTTTTTGGCTTCGTAATAGAAAAGCGATGAAATTATTCGGGTTAAGAATAGAGCTAATTTTTTAACTATTAAAAATTAAATTATATTTTAATAGAACATTATTTTTATTTTAGTTACTTTTATATAGTCAATATGTTTTATTTAAATAATTGTTATTATGAAAAAAATATTGTTTGGTATTGCGTTTATTTATCTATTACCTAATTTTTTAATTGCTCAATGCCCAGAAGAAGGTCTGCGCTTACGATGTCAGGAAGATTTGTCGAATTTTATATTAAACTACCCCGATTGTACCGAAATAGAAAGCCTTACATTAGTTTATTGCGATGAAAATGAGTGTAATAATTGTTTAAATAGTTTAGAAGGTTTAGATAAAATTCTTAAAATAAGGGATTATCTATATTTTATGACCTTTTCAAATGATCAATTTACAAATTTGAAAGGCTTAAGCAACTTAACTGAAATTGGAGGAATAATTTCTATGCCTATTGCAAGTCCTATAACTGATTTTACTGGTTTAGAAAGTGTGAAAAAAATTGGTGGAATCGAATGCCCTTATTGCAATTTAAAAAGTTTGAATGGCTTAAATAATGTTGAAGAAATAACTGGTAACATAAATTTTGGAGAGGTACCACGCTTAGAAAATACCAATGCTTTAAGTAGTTTAAAAACTGTTGGCGGAAACATTACAATTAGTACTAATTGGCTAAAATCTTTTAACTTAGATAGTTTAGTAAATGTTGGTGGATATATTGAACTATGGGACACTTCTATAAAAGAGTTAAATGGCTTAAATCGGCTTAGAGCCATTAATAATATACGTATTTATAATAATAATAGGTTAATTGAGGTAAATGGTTTTCAAAGTTTAGATTCATTAGATTCATTAGGTTCTTTAATTTTTCAATATAATAGAAGCTTAAAATCTGTTACTGGTTTTAGCGAGCTTAAATATGTAAATAGATTTATTTTAACCGAAAACGATAGCCTAACCAATATATCGGGTTTAAACAATGTAGAGGAAATAAACTCTAACTTAACAATAATAAATAATGCTCAGCTAAGTGATTGCAGTATTGAAAGTATTTGTGACCATCTTCAAAATAATGGCTCATATACAATTGAAAATAACGAGGAAGGTTGCAATTCGGCACCGGAAATAATAGAGCGGTGTGTTATTGCTGATAAACCTGCTGCAGGCAGTTTTACTTGTGAGTGATATTGTTAAAATCTATAAATTTCCTTAATTTTGAGGTTTATCCCTTCTATTGTTTTGAAATAGCGTTTATCCTTCGGTTTTGTTTTACAATAAACCGCCTAACAGCGTTAAATTATAAGAGGGCACTCCTAAAGCAACGTATTTTTTAAAATGAGCTAAGCTTCTGTCCCTGCCTTCACTACTATTTCGCTTATGTGAACACTCAATTACTTCTTTCAGGTGTTGAACTAAAACCTGTTGTAAATGCAGATTAATAATATTCCAATTGGGGCAGTTTCTTTTCAACTGACTTGAATTGACATTCCAATATTTAGGCTTTAAATTAATACCAATATTCTTGTACCAAACTTTCTGATTAACTGTAAATTTTAATTTTATAGGAAAACATCCTGATTTAAGTTTCCTTCGCTTATCCATTACCAATTTAATACGAACCATAATAATAAAATTTATGGTTGAACCCACATTAAAAATGTAACACAGAATTTGACACGATTTTTAAAGAAATGCCTTCTATTTGAGAAAAATTGACACACTTCCAATCAAACCACCAAAAACAAAAAAACCCTTGCAACTCATTGAATTACAAGGGTTTAAAAAGTCGGGGTGGCAGGATTCGAACCTGCGACCCCCTGTTCCCAAAGCATAATCATAGCTATTTTATACTATTTGTATTTTTATCCTATTCTTATCTAAAGTCAATTATATAAAGGCTTTTGTGGTATAGTCGTATTCTTTTAATGTTTTTTGTTATGCCTTTTTATGTTTATTTTTTCTGAACATTTTCTGAACATTTTGTATATTGCAAAAAATTAGTGAGATATGATAAATACTGCCTTTCAAGTAAATTTGTTTTTAGAAAAAAGAAGATTAAGCAAAAAGCAGGGCAACCGTCATAATTTGAAAATTCGCATTTATGATAAGACTACTCAAAAAGAAACTTACATACCTACTAAGTATTATTTTAATCAAGATGAATACAAAGCCATAACTGGCCCAAAACCGAGAGGCATATATAAAGAACATAAAGCCGATCTTGAAGCAATGTTGGTTTATGTGAAAAAGGTTGCAAGTACGATTGAACCATTTAGTGCTGATGAGTTAAAAGAAACATTAGCAATTAAGAAATCAAATAATAGGGATGTTTTTAGTTTACTTCTTCAAATTGAGAAAGAATATAAAGATTTAGATAAAATAAGTACAGCCGAAACTTACAATCTCACTTCAAAAAAAATAAAGACTTATCTTGATTATAAAAACAATAAAGGAAACTTATTATTTACTGATGTTACGGTTAAATGGCTTAGATTTTTTGAGCAATGGATAATTGATATTGATAAAAAAAGTATAACTACACTATCCATTTATTTAAGATGTTTACGTAAAGCCTATAATGATGCTATTGATAACCGAGCTTATATGGTTACAAGTGAACATTATCCATTTGGTAAAAAAGGGTATCAAATTCCAATGAGTGCAAATAGCAAAAACGCATTAACTAAAGAACAATTACAACATTTATATAAAACAACACCGACAAGTACTGAACAACAAAAGGCTAAAGACTTCTTTTTTTTGAGCTATGCCTTAAATGGTTTAAATATAACAGATATACTTAATCTAAAATGGATTGACATAAAAGAAGGTAAAACAATTGAGATCTACAGACAAAAAACTAAAAGTACCAGTACAGTTTCAAAAAAGATAGAGATACCGTTAAATGAAGTATGTAATGGCGTAATTGAACTTTATGGTAATCAATCATCTCCTTATGTTTTTGATGTTATTAATGATGGAATGGATGCCGATACCAAAAAGAGAAAAACCAAAGCCTTTACAAGATTTATTAACCAGCACATTAAGAAACTGGCAAAGGCAAATGATTTACCGGATTGGATAAGCACTTATACGGCAAGGCATACATGGGCCACTTTACAAGTTAATGCAGCCGGAGCAGGTATTGAGTTTGTAAGCAAACAATTAGGACATACCGATATTAAAACTACACAAAATTATTTTAAAGGTTTTACCGATGAAACCAAACGGCAGCAAAGCCAAAAAGCGGTTGACCTTTTAAATGAGTAGGCATTTTTAAAAAATGTTTATTTGCTTTCACTATTTTCACCTTTTTCACCAAAAGTACTAAAGTGGACATAACAGAATTAATTAGTTTCAAAGATTTACATGGAGCATTTCATACTGAAACTGACATTCAAGCATATCTTAACAGAGAAGTTAATTTAAGAATATATCAAGAAATTACTGAAAGGGAAGATTGGATAGAAGATTTTGAACCTTTAGACTTCTTCAATTTGCTATATTCAAAAAGGGAGTTATTTTATTCAAACAAAAATCGACCTCTTGATATTTTACAACATCTAAGAGAATTAAAATTAGTAAAAAAGAATATTTACATACTTTGGGGGTATCTAATAGATTTAATTAAAGACGATTTCATAAAAGCAAATGATGGGGAAGTAGTAGTTGTTTTTGGTGAACCTGAACTTGGACAAGATCAGATAGCATTGAGAATTTTAGTTAGTGAATTTGACAAACTTGATGCTGAATTACATCCTATTTCTACATCTGAAAAAGATAAAAAATATGATTTTAAAAAAGTGAAAAAGCATCTAAAAACACTACAATTTTATAAGGAAAAAATTGAATATTTGATAACAATAAGAACAGAATACCTACAATCAGGTAACGCTGACATAGGCTTATTCGGTTCAGATTTTAGTGATAGATGCAAATTAGAAATAAAGAAACTAAAAGAACTTTCAAAACTTAACGTTGAAACAATATCCAACCAAACACCAAAATTTAAGCTATCCGGCAAAGGAGCAAAGATAGATTTGATTAGAGTACTATATGCTTTATATGAAATGAGATTGATAGTAAAAGAAGATGACCAACTACCCACTAAGCAGGAATTTATGGAAGCATTTGGAGCGTTTTTAGGCGAAGATTTGAAAAAATATAGTAGTAATCTTTCACAAGCAATGCAAACCCAACCTTTAAACATTAATCTGAAAGTGTTTAATAAAATGATTGATGTAATTAAAAACAACCATCATTTAACCAAAGAAAACAAATAAACCATATTGACCTAATATTAGGTATATAAGGTTTTACTTCAAATCAATTGACTTTTGACCAAAATTAATAAAGTCAATGATAATAGTACAATTGAATAGCGAACAGTTAAGCAACTTAATTAAAAATTCGGTTCGCAATGCTTTAGCTGAAAACAGCAATCCAGTAAATGATACTGGCACTAATAAGGAGCAACATTTTAACGTAAAAGCCTTATGTGCTTATTTACCCAACAAACCCAAACCGCAAACGGTTTACCGTTGGATGTCGGCAAACAAAATACCATACCATAAAAATGGAAAGTTCGCATATTTTATCAAATTTGAAATAGATGAATGGTTAAAGCAAGGCAAAGTAAAAACCAAAGCTGAACGCATAGAAGATGCTGCTAATTTCATTAACGCTAAAACTAATGCTGATGATAGCAAATAATGTAAACCCAACCTTTAAGCCATTGAATAAGGTGAACAATGTAAAAGGTAAAAAGGGCATTACTGCCGATAAGTTGAAAGCGAACAATAACAATTACACATCTTCACCAAAACCAATAACTAAAGATGTATTATTGAAAAGTTTATTATATGAAGTAACAAAACTGGATTTTATATTGCTGGCCCATCCTATTGTAAAGAAACTTAGGGAAGAACTTTTAACCTTAGAACCGGATAGCAAAGAAGCGAATGAAATACAAAAGAAATTGCAAAAACTTCGATTAGCTAATAAACATTATGTAGTTATTAGTATTGATGAATTATTAAGTTTGGCAAAGCGCAACAATTGGGATTTATGTAAACGTGGTGATTTTATTTACTGTTACAATGGTGCGTATTGGTCAAATATGCCAAAAGATGATTTAATAAAATTTACTGGTGAAGTTGCCGAAAAACAAGGTGTACCGTTTATTGATGCAAAGTTTTATCTTTTTCGGGAACAACTACTAAAACAGTTTTTAAGCACCGCTTACCTGCCAGCACCGGCAATTGAAAATAACAAAGTGCTAATCAACTTAACAAATGGAACTTTTGAAATAAACCAAAAGGGCCACCAACTTCGACCATTTAGCAAAAACGATTTTTTAACTTATCAACTACCTTTTGAATATAATGACAATGCTAAAGCTCCAATGTTTGAAAAGTATTTAAGTGAGGTTTTGCCGGATGTTTCAAGCCAATTAGTTTTAGCCGAGTATGTAGGTTATATTTTTACAAAGCATCTGAAATTAGAAAAGGCTTTATTGTTATATGGTAGTGGTGCAAATGGCAAAAGTGTTTTTTTTGATATTATTACGGCATTGTTGGGTAAGCAAAATGTAAGTAACTATACATTACAATCAATTACTGATGAAAAAGGCTATCAAAGGGCAATGCTTCAAAATAGTTTGGTAAATTATGGTAGTGAAATTTCGGATAAACTAAACAGCGATATTTTTAAACAGCTTGTGAGTGGTGAACCTATTGAAGCCAGGCTACCTTATGGACAACCTTTTGAAATTACTAACTATGCAAAGTTGATTTTCAATTGTAATCAATTACCCAAAGATGTGGAACAAACCAACGCATACTTCAGACGGTTTTTAATCATTCCATTTGATGTAACTATAAGTGATGATAACAAAGATGTGGACTTAGCAAAAAAAATAATAGCTAATGAATTGAGTGGTGTTTTTAATTGGGTTTTAGAAGGTTTAAACCGCTTGCTAAAAAATAAGGATTTTACAAAATGCGATGCAGCCAAAAAAGCAGTTGAACAATACCGGATTGAAAGCGATAGCGTAAAGTTATTTATTAGGGATGAAGGCTACCAAAAAAGTATAGAAGAACATATTTTACTAAAAGATTTATACCATAAATACAGGATATTTTGTAATGAAGATGGCTATCGTCCAGTTAACAAATCGAACTTTAAAAAAAGATTACTTTCAGACAGTTACCATTTTGAAAAAAAGAATATAGGCAATGTATTTTATATCACCAATAAAAGTAATGTACCCTTTTGATAGTTGAAAAATACAGATACCAATTTGACAAAAGCAGTAAAAAATTCAAGTGTCCGGCTTGCGATAAAAAACGCTTTGTAAAATACCGTGATACTGAAACCAATGAATATTTACCAAGTCGCTACGGTAAATGCGACCGCTTAGAAAATTGTGGCTATCAACTTAATCCATATAAAGATGGTTTTGGCAAGCAGTACCAATTTAAACAGTATTTAAGGCAACCTATAAGCACCAAGCCAAAGCAAAAAGTAACCTTAAATTCTATACCTGAAAAAGTGATGCTGCAAACTTTAGGCAGTTATCAGCTAAATAATTTCATCAATAATCTACTTCAAAATATAGCCTTTCCATTTGAGGCAAAAGACGTACAACGCATAATTGAATTGTATTATTTAGGTACAATTTCAAAAGGCAAATATGCCGGAGCAATTACTTTTCCTTTTATTGATTTAAAAGGCAAAATAAGGGCTATACAGGCTAAAAACTTTGATAGTTCAAATAAGACAACGGCAACTACTTTTTTACACGCTATCGCAAAGAAACGGTACAACTATGATGAACTTCTTTATCCTCTATGGTTAAGAAATTATCTTACCAATGAAAAGAAAGTAACCTGCTTGTTTGGTGAAAATTTACTGAATCAATACCCTTACAATACAGTTGCATTGGTAGAAGCTCCAAAAACAGCTTTATATGGTACACTCTATTTTGGATTACCCAATACACCGGATAAATTATTGTGGTTGGCAGCCTATAATTTAACCAGCTTAAACTATGATAAATGTAAAGTACTAAAAGGCAGGAAAGTTATTTTATTTCCTGATGCAAGCACTACCGGAAATGCTTATAAACAATGGAGTGCTAAAACTGATGAATTTAACCGCACTATTGATGCTACTTTTATGATTGATAACTTACTTGAAAAAAATTCCACACTAAACGAAAAAGCACAAGGTTATGACTTAGCTGATTATTTAGTAAAATATGATTGGAAGCATTTTAGAAAATAAAAAATCTTAAATTCGATAATATTTTTAATTGCATAAAAAAGGATTGAAAGCTCTATAAACAGGTAAATTATATTACAATTTATTGCAAATTTTAAAATAAGTTTTCGTCGTTTTTGTACTTAATAGAAGTAAATTGCCAACCGATTATGACACAGTCATCAACTACATTACAAATCTTAAGATTAACCACAAATACTACGAATTATACCGATTATGTCCGGGTCATCGGTTACATTTTCAATTCATAGTTTAACCGATTACGTCACAGTCAAATCCTACATTACAAAATTCATTAAAAATGCTAAAAGCAACGTAGTAACAACGTTGAAAAGCAATCCGTTAGCAATCCGTTATGGCAAATGCTGAAAATATAAAAGCAGTCGAAAAGAAGTCGTAAAATAAAGGTCAAAACAGAAAATTGAAAATAGTAGAAACAAAAGATATAAAAGCCTTATAAACATTCAAAATTATATTAGAATATGTTAGAAAGAATTAAAAGCATCCTTAAAGCAACCCTAAAGATGCAAAAAGAAAAAACGGTTAAAAGATAATTTCACAGTCATCAACTGGATTTTTAATTTTATAGAAAACAATCCAAAAGCAATCCGTTAGCAACTCAATAACAACTCTATGAAATAAAATTTACGTGGTTTTTCGATCTAATAGGCAAAGCCAGAAAAATATAATGAAAACTAAGAGTTAAGCAAACCATAAACCCGATTACGCTACAGTCAAATAATATATTTCAACCGATTATGTACGGGTCATAAGCTATATTTTTAATTTATAGTTAACAATCGTAAAACAAACGTAAAAATGCCAGAAAATTGCTAACAAACACTCAAAAAACACTCTAAATGGCAAAAGGTAGAGAATACAACTTAACCGATTATGTTAGGGTCATTGAGTGGGTTTTTAATTTCATATAATCAGAGCAATAACAACCGAGTAACAACCGAGAAACCAGCTTATTGAGGAGCTATTTAAATTCCACAACCATCATTTACAGAATGATTACGAATTAGAAGAAACAATGGAAAGCGAAAAGAAAACCACAACTAAGACCAAAAAATATATGAGAGCCATAACCAAAAGAACTTTTAACCTTTGGTTAGGTAAGGGCAGAAACTATTATCAGGAATTAAAAGACGGAGAAAACAGCACCGATTTTTCCGATGCCCAAAGCTACATTTCAAATTTTATAGAAAGCGAACAATTGCAAGCTGGTTTAGCAGGGTTGATTAGCTCACAAACTGTTAATTCGCTATTAGCATTAATCAACAAAACAGAACATAGCGGAGCTATCGACATTAAGCAAATAACAGGAATGAATGTCATTTGAAATTAGAGATAAGCCAACCGATTACGGTACAGTCAAAACATACATTTTTAATTCCATAGAAAACAATCCTAAAATAAGTTAAAGCAATCGAAAAGCAACCGAAAAGCAACCTTAAAAATGCCAAAAGAAAAAAAAATACCTCGTTTTTCTACTTAGTAGAAAAAGCCAAAAAAAATACAATGAAAACTAAGAGTTAAGCAAACCATAAACCCGATTACGGCACAGTCAAAGCATATATTTCAACCGATTATGTTAGGGTCATAAGGTGTTTCAATTTCATTAATTCACTCAAAAGCAACGTAGCAGCAACGTAAAACAGTCGTAAAAATAAACAAGATAGTAATACAACCTAACCGATTGCGACAAAGTCATAAGCTACATTTCAAATTTACAAACTACCCAATTATACAGGAGTCAAATGGTAGGGAACTAAAAAGATTCAAATTGCTGCTTTATTTGACGATTCAGCAACGATAATGATAAATACGGCTACTAGTTTATTTGCGGTAAAATGCGGTAATTTGCAGTAAAGTTAGAAAGCGAAAAAATAGCTTAAAACTAAATTACCTAAGATTTCATTCATTGGCATACTTTATTGAAAGTTTATCTTCAACATTAAATACTTCCAAAGCGAGTTTCATTCTATCAAATTTAGCCCTGCTGTCAATTTCAATTGAATGTTAATATACATCGTCTAATAGATATTTTCTACAAAAAAACTAAAAAAATAGTAACTTTACATTCTAATTTAGCCAAAATAAACTCAACTGGATAATCAAATGTTTTATTCAAATATACTTGTCCGCAGCTATCATTTAAGTTTCAGGTTTATTTTACTGGGGCTTAGTGTAGATATTATTTGTTATACAGATCATAAACCAAGTTTAAATTTAGAAAGTGGGAAAAATATTTAAGCCCCAAGAAAAGGAATATATCATATACACGATTCATATTAAAGGTTCATTTAATCCTTCTATTATAGATCAAGTATGGATGAAAGAATATAACTTGATGGGAGAGAATGAAAGTGTTAAGCTTAAAAATTTCTATTTTACAGATACTGCTGTCCAATTTGAAACTATTTTCTTTAGTTTCCAATGTGATACCGAAAGATTAAGCGTTTATGTCAAAACCTTTGAAGCATCCAATGTTGTTGATTCTTTTGTAAAAGGAATTCTATCGCTTCTCGGCCATACAAAATTGCAAGAAGCTAAGGTTATTGTACATTCGCATTTGGTGGCCCACAATAAGAATAAAATGAAATCTTTTTTTAGTTCATTTGCTGACATTTCTTTGAAGGAATCATTAAAAATTGATAGAATTGAAGATTATATTTTTTGGTCGAATGATAAAAAAGTGTTAATTGGGAAATGTCCAACTGACAAGAATCATCTCTTCTTAAAGATTACTAAACAGCAAAAGTTTGAGGCGTCAATTGGCTCTACAGATGAATGCATTGATTTTTTGGATGAAAATGAGGAGTTTAGAAACGAATCAATTGATTATATTGTTAATGTTAAAGAAATGATCACATAAATGGATTGTAAAGTAAAAGCAAAAATAGAAGTCAAGCCAAGTGACACTAATCGGGATACTTTCGGTGAAAGTTGGATTAATAATCCACTTAACAACATTACTGTACCGCAGATGAATCCTGACCAATATTATACGGATAATGCTTATTGTAAAACTGAATTTGATTCAAGGCATTCTATAATAAAGCAAAATAGGAATTGTGAAAATTCTACTTCATTTGAGGTAATTAATTTTTGGTATGGAGTTGTTACCGATGTAAATGAAGATGGTTTTGATTCTGAGATTTTCGATGTTCAAACTAATAATGAAGAGTTGCTCAATTTCGATTTCAATGAAATTCCAAAAAATGATAAAAACTTAGTAGAAGAAGGTGCCACATTTCAACTCTTTCTTGGGTATCTTTATTCTGAATATGGACAAAGGACTCGTTCTACAATAGTCATATTTGATAGATATGCTGAAATTCCATCCTTAGAAAAATCATACGCAGAAATTAAAAACTACAGAACACTAGCTGAGAAATTAAAACCAATTGACTAACAAGTTAAATATCCGAGTTCAAAAGGATTGCCTATTTACACAACCAGAAGAAAGTAGTTTTGAAATTATTCTTCTTGGAGGACGAGGATATGGAGAGTCAATTTGCATTTATCTTGGGAATTCAGATTGGGGAATAGTAGATTCATTTTATAATCCTGGAACGGATGAATCAGCTCCTATAGCTTACCTGAACTCTATAAATGCCAATTTGGATAAAGTAAAGTTCATTGTTGTAACCCATTATCATAGTGATCATACTGGAGGCATGCTTGAAGTAGTTCGGAAATGTCCAAATGCAGAATTATATACATCTCTCGCCTTTGATTCAGAGACATTTTCCAATATTTTAAAAATATCAAAGCAAAACTATTCTCGTAAAAGTGCATTTCACGGATTTAAAGAAATTCAGAGACATTTAGATAAAACAGATAGAGAATTTAAATGGTTAAAACAAGATAGCATAGTATATAAAAATGGTGACCATAGCTTTCAACCTGCAAGAGTGGTAGCACTCTCACCAAATGATAGCACTATTAATTATTTCTACAAGAGAATAGGAAATGGAATGAAGGCATTTAAAATGCTATCCAAAAGGACAGAACCGAACTTGACTTCGGTTGCTCTCTTAGTCACAGTAGGAAATCAAAGTGTATTATTATCTAGTGATCTAGAAAGAACAGACAAAGCCAATATTGGTTTAGATGCTATATTAACAACTTATGAGTTTAAAGATGCGAAGCGAGTAATTCTTTTCAAAATTCCACATCATGGATCCGAAAACGGATACTTGACCAAAAAGGATTCGACTTTGTGGTCAAGACTTTTAGTAGAGGATAAAGTGTTAATAGGTACTCCATTTAATCGGTTGGAAGAAATTAAAAAGTTACCTACAGTGAAAATGGCAGAAATTATATCTGACTTCTGTAATGAAAGCTTTATAACCTCAAACCCAAGAACAAAAAAGAATCAAAAAAAAATTGTAAAGCCTAAAATTAAAGAACGAGACCCACAGGTATCTAAAGATTTGAAGAAATTAAAACTTGATCCATATCCTCTTATTGACGACGGGGGAATCATAAGATGTATAATTGACAAAAACGCTATTGATATTATGTTATTTGGAAATACTAGTAGGTACTCAGATTTAATAAATCCAACAATTGAGATGTGAAAATAAAATTTCTATTTAATAGGTTTAGAGTTATATTAGAAACTTGCTGATCGATTAAAGAATTCATACAAAACTTTCAATTATAATTTAACCTACCTTTACAACTATGGAAAACGTAGTTTCACTTCGGGAAAAATTAAGCGATATTTTAGAAAAAGAGCTGGAGCAATTGCCGGAACTGATGAAAGATTTGAAGCCTAAAGACCGCATTAACATAATAATGAAAATGGCATCCATAGTAACACCAAAAACACAAGCTATTCATTGGGGAGAAGATGGTAAGAGTATTTTTTAATATGATAGCTTTGTAACATCTTCCCTAAAAATTTAGGCTTCGTAAAAAAAATTAATGCCATACAATTCTACATATCCACCAATTGCTGAAAAACTATTAAGATTAGATATTAAGGGTTTTAGCAACATCCTGAAAAAGGGTTTAGCGTGTAGCCTTACCGTTAATTGGAGCAATGACAGTTCCATATCAATAATAAACAACCCAACAGCCAACAAGTTAACTTTGTCTTACAAGGCAAATGGTAAAAGCATTAAATACGATATTGGCATTGAGCAAAAAAACAGCAACTTAGGCAAAGGTTTTTATTACTATTTTGTATGTGCTGCAACAGGTTTAAAATGTAGAAAACTGTTTTTATATGATGGTTATTTTGTTCATCGAAAGGCAATACCTAATCTTCATTATAAAGAACAAACTAAAAGTAAATCATCTGGTTTTTTTAAATTCTTTGAGGTTAATTTTAAGATTGCTGACATTGTAGAAGAAAGTGAAAAGCCCTACTTCAAAAGTTATTACAAAGGTAAACCAACTAAGCTTTATCAACAATTGGAAAATAAGCTGAATAAAAACATAAAACTTTATAAATTACTGGATAGACAAAATGCATTTAATCGTATATAGCTTTTAACCACCGTGAAAAAAGTGCAAAAAGTGAACCCTCAAAAACATTTTTAAAAAACACTTACCTATCTTGTACACTTTTACAATAACACAACACGATGAGCCTGTTCCAAAAATCGGTATTGAGCAAATATTTAAAGGCAATTGATGAAGATGCATGTACTACGCAATGGCAGGCTTTTAAACAACATTTCCATAACCCGACCATACAGCAAAACATAAAAAACTCTAAAGAAGAACAATATCAGGAAGGTTTTTTAAGTGACTTGTTTGTAAAAGTGTTGGGCTATATCAAAAATCCTGAACCCAACTTTAACATAACTACCGAACTTAAAAACATTAGCAATGCAAAGAAAACCGATGGTGCAATTATTATTGATAATAAAACCATTGCCGTAATTGAATTGAAAGGAACAAACACAACCGATTTAAGCAAAGTCGAAACACAAGCCTTCAACTATAAAAACAACCAACCCGATGCCGTTTATGTGATTACATCCAACTTTGAAAAACTACGCTTTTATATTGATAATGCGGTGGACTTTATGGAGTTCAATTTGTTTCAATTAACCGAAATAGATTTTAAATTGATGTGGTTATGTTTGGCACACCAAAATTTAAGTAAAGGACTGGCCCAAAAAATTAAAAACGAAAGTTTATTTAATGAAGAAAACATAACCAAAGAGCTGTATAAAGATTACAGCACTTTTAAAAACGAACTATTTACAAGCATACAGCAAAGCAACCCACAATACAACAAACTCACCTTATATAAAAAAACACAAAAACTGTTAGACCGCTTTCTGTTTATCTTTTTTGCAGAAGATCGTTTGTTATTACCGCCAAACTCAATAAGAGCCATTTTAAAGCAATGGCAGCAGTTAAAAGATTTAGACGAATATAAACCATTATACAGCCGTTACGGCAAATATTTTGGTTATATGAATACAGGTTTTAAAGGAAAGCAACACGATATTTTTGCTTACAATGGTGGTTTGTTTGCTCCAGATGAAATTTTAGATAACATTATTGTTGATGATGAAGTTTTAGCAAAGCATACTCAAAATTTAAGCAATTACGATTTTGAAAGTGAAGTAAGCGTAAACATATTAGGACATATTTTTGAACATTCTTTAAATGAAATAGAAAGCATTACCGCCGAGTTAGAAGGTAAAGCCATTGATACCAAAAAAACCAAGCGCAAAAAAGATGGTGTTTTCTACACGCCCAAATATATTACCAAATACATAGTTGAAAATACGGTTGGCAAACTATGTACCGAAAAGAAAACCGAACTACAAATTGAGGAAGCCGATTATGCCAAAGTACGGAAAGGACGTAAAAAAGAAACCCTTAAAAAATTACAACAACAATTAGAAAGCTACCGTAACTGGTTGTTGACTTTAACTATATGCGACCCTGCATGCGGTTCGGGTGCATTTTTAAACCAAGCCTTAGAGTTTTTAATTACCGAACACCGATACATTGATGAACTGCAAGCCAAGCTGTTAAATGAGCCAATGATACTAAGCGATATTGAAAATGCCATATTAGAAAACAATTTGTTTGGTGTAGATATTAATGAAGAATCGGTAGACATAGCCAAATTGAGTTTGTGGCTACGCACGGCACAAAAAGGTCGCAAGCTCACCACTTTGAGCAGTAATATTAAATGCGGTAACAGCTTAATTGATGACCCTGAAATTGCCGGAGCAAAAGCCTTTAACTGGCAACAAGAGTTTCCACAAGTTTTCGAGCCGGTTGATAAGCAAGTATTTCACATTGTTTTAACTACACACAACAGCCGCACTTCTCAAAGAATGAGCAATTATAATGTTAAAACGGGTACACCAATTGAACTGAATTTAAAACAAGAAATAAAGTTAACTCAAATTATTGGGGACATTATAAAAGAACAAGGCTACCATTGTTTGGCTTATAATGTTTGTAAAGACCATGTTCATTTAATATTGGTAGGTGATGCAATTGATTTATCAAAACAGGTTAAGCGTATTAAATCTGTAAGTAGTCGTTTGATGGGTATCCCTGCTCCAACGAAACCTGTTCCATTGTCCGAAAATACAACAAGTGAACAGGTTCACTTGGAAGGTGTTGCTCCATTGTCCGAACCTGCTCCAACGAAACCTGTTCCGTTGTCCGAAAATACAACAAGTGAACAGGTTCACTTGAAAGGTGTTGCTCCATTGTCCGAACCTGCTCCAACGAAACCTGTTCCGTTGTCCAAAAATACAACAAGTGAACAGGTTCACTTAGAAGGTGTTGCTCCATTGTCCGAACCTGCTCCAACGAAACCTGTTCCGTTGTCCGAAAATACAACAAGTGAACAGGTTCTCTTGGAAGGTGTTGCTCCATTGTCCGAACCTGCTCCAATGGAACCTGTTCCGTTGTCCGAAAATACGGCAAGTGAACAGGTTCACTTGGAAGGTGTTGTTCCATTGTCCGAACCTGCTCCAATGGAATCTGTTCCATTGTCCGAAAATACGACAAGTGATCGGGTTCACTTGGAGCAAGGAGGCACGCACAAAAAAGGTAATAAATATTACACACCATTTTGGTCGCAAAAATTTTTCTTTGCCAACTTAGATGTTTGGGAGTTGAATACTGGCCAGGCAAATGGGTATAATTACGGACATACTTATATTGACAATGCAATTGCTTACATTAACACTAACCGTGTAAAACACCAACTACCACAATCTGCCAAACTGGAAAAAGTGATTGAAAGTTTTGTAACTACTTCTGAAAAAGCATTTGAACCTGAATTTAAGGGTGGGTTTGATGTGGTTATTGGGAATCCGCCGTATGTAATGGCTAATGATAAACTTTACATAGAATATATAACTCAAAAATGTTCTGACTTATACGCATATTTTTTTGAGAAAGGCATTAGTGTATTATGTGACAATGGATATCTGGGTTATATAACACCTAGTTCCTTTTTTACAAATATTGGTTTTGTTTCACTTAGAAATTATTTATTGGACTTTAAGATCAATTCTATAATTGATCTTGGTGAAAAAATTTTTGCAGATGCTTCTGTTGATTCAGGAATTACAATCATTTCCAAAACCAAAGAAGCCGAATCACTAATCAGAGTTGCAAACCATAACTTTAATTTCAGAAACATTAAAAAATCCACTTTTAGGCTTTTAGAACAAAACATGTTCAACATTTATATTAACTCTTCACATTTAGAGATAGTAAATAGATTTGAAACTAGGTACATCTTTGATGACTATTTGAATTTTTCAAGAGGTGTAGAATTTGGATTTAATAGTAAAAATGTTGTAGGAGAGAAATTAGCAGATAATTACCCTATAGTTTGTGGTGGTAATATTTTAAGGAATCGGATTTATTTTGAAAATAAATATGTAAATTATGAACAGGATAATTTAAAAATTTATAAATCAAAGAACATATATCTAAATGAAAAGATATTAGTCAGAAGAATTGGAAACAAAATAATCAGTTCTTATGATGACCAGAAATATTTTAATGTTTGCGATGTATATAATATTCAATTAAAAGAAGATTTTAAAAATAAGATATCATTAAAAGTAATATCGAGTATTCTAAATAGTAAGCTGATAGCTTTTTACTTCAACACCAAATTTAAGTCCGTAAAAAAACTATTCCCCAAAATTCCCATAAAGTATTTACGTTTATTACCGATTGTTGAGGAGAGCGGTTTGTCAAATGATCGTTTATTAAATCTATCGACAAAAATTATTTTTGAAAACAAGAATCTACAAAATATAATAGTTCAATATATTCAGTTACTTGCATCAAAATTCCAAATTATAAAACCAACCAAAAAACTTCAAAACTGGCCCACCTTAGAATTTTCAGATTTTTTAAAAGAACTTAAAAAAGCTAAAGTAAAACTAAGCCTTTCAGAAGAAGCCGAATGGATGCAATACTTTAATGAGCAAAAAGCCAAAGCTACCGAACTCCAAAACCAAATTAACCAAACCGATACCGAAATTGACCAAATGGTGTATCAACTCTACGGCTTAACTGATGAAGAAATAAAGATTGTGGAAGAAAGTTTTTCATAAAAAACGGTAATATTGAACTATATTTGTACCTCTAAACGTTAATAAAAAACTTGCATTTAGTATAAAAAAGACGAATGAGCAAACAAATAGGAATGCTTACATTAACTGGAGAAAGAATTATACCAGCCTTGTATGATACGCAATTTTTATTAGACAACGACTTAATTAAATCAAAAGATGATATAGACAATTCTGCTTATCAAGTCTCTAACTTTGCTACCAATATTGAGCTAAAAGATGATGTCAACACCAATATAGGAGTAAGACCCGATCAAATCGGTATTTTGAGCAGCACTTCTCGTATTCTTAATTTTTATAATGTCCTCAAAGAAAAACAGGGCAAAATTAAAATTCATAGTATACTATATAAGTCAATATTTCATTTTGAAGAACCTGGGGTTTTTAAGAAAAATATAGAAAAAATTTCAAATTTTAAGTTTTTAGATATTGATTTTATCCGGCTTAGTAAAGATAATCATTTTGTTACAATAAAAGAATGCTCAAAAGATAAGTTGCACATTGAGATAACAAAAGAAATAGAATTGGAAAAACCAGTTTTATTAAATAACATTGATATTGATCTTAAAAAAGAGATATTAGATACACATTCTTTCGCAAACCTGTTTTTTAATAAACATTTAAATTTGAATTATGTTGGATTGCCATAGTACCTATAATAACGAATATTCAAAAATCTGTAATGTTACCAAAGTTGAAAATGAAGACCAGAATCATTACAAAAAGGATTTATTATATTTTACAAATTTGTCTTGGAATATTTATTCTGACAGATTAAAAAAAATATCTAATGAAGTTTATCAAGCTGGTAAAAATGAATTTAATTTAAACAACACTCAAATTATTACTAAGGTTTTAGAAATGAACATTCCCCAAAAAATTAGCTTATCGGTAACTTCAGATAAAAGTTTACATTATACCTTTAGGTTTGGTGATTTTGTTTTGTTTATTGAAACTTATTTGTCATTAGAATCTGAAAATGACACCTATATTGAATTTTTCAAAAAGAATGATTTGATATTTGAAGGTCATTATGATATTGAAAGTGGTCTTGAAATGGTAGTTAAAACACATTCAAAATATAGTGGCATAAATAGTTGCGCTATTTATAATAAGTATATACCAAACCTTTTAGATGCTTGTGCAGCAGAATGAACCTTATCCAAAACGGCTTCTATCTAATATAAAAAAAGCTAAGGAAGTATCTGAACAAGTTTGCACAGATTGTATAATGATGCATAGGGCTTTAAAAGATCAAGAACTTTATACTATTGGTCAAGAAATTGACCCAGAGGCTATAAATTTTGAACGATTCTGTGAGCTTTCGGTTAATGCTTTATTATGTGAAATTCATCCATTACATACTGAATGTACAAAACATGATACTAGGTATAATGTAATTGGAGATAATAAAAAAGAACTGATTTACACTAATTTTGAAACTGATGAACAAACACCTAATATTGATGAAATTGAATATTCTTTTGATGATGATGCAAAGGTAATTGGTTTTAAAAAAGGAGCTATTGAAGCCATTAGTAATAAATATCCATTTGATAAAAATGGTTCTTATGAGAATAATGATGAACCTTATCAATTTCAGATTAAGGTAGAATATAAGCCAAATCCAGTCAATATATTTCATTTTGAAGTTACCCTGTGGGGAGATCATCCGAAGAAAGTCATACAAGCTGGTGAGTTTCACAAATTAAATGGCAAAACCAGCAAAAGGGCTTATTTGAATGCCATTACTTCAAAAATTAAAAACAGGATAATAAAGAACAATTTTTTATTTGAGGTAAAATAGCAAAACCAAAGGAACAGAATACTTTGTTAATCCTGAATTTTTGAAAAAGTTAGACTATAAAGGAAAGATTAATTTAAAGAATATTGAACCTTTAAGGCTTAGAGAATTATTGATAAAGGTTATTAACGATTATGGCCCGTGTAAAATGAGTGGTATTAGGGAACGTATTGGTAAAGAAATTCCGGTTAGAAAAATTCGGCAACAGTTAGACAAATTAATTAAAGAAGATACAATACAAAAATCCGGTATTAAAAAAGGAACGGAGTATTTTATGTACAAAAATCTGTGAAATAAACCCTATTTTGCACATAAATGGGCGAAAAATGTACAAAAACCGAAATAACTAATTGATTATCAGTAAGTTAATTTTGTGAAATAAAACATAAAAACTGACTATGATGTACATAAAGTTTACTAATGTAAACGATTTGACAGGCTATTTTCTGAACTTTTTCTGAACATTTGAAAAATCGAAAAACCTCCACCAACAAAAAAACCCTTGCAACTCATTGAATTGCAAGGATTTAAAAAAGTCGGGGTGGCAGGATTCGAACCTGCGACCCCCTGTTCCCAAAACAGGTGCGCTAACCGGACTGCGCTACACCCCGAACCTAAAATTTCTTCCAGTTATTATTAAAGAACCAAGCGGTGAGGGCGGGATTCGAACCCGCGGTACATATTTCTACGTACGTCGATTTAGCAAACCGGTGGTTTCAGCCACTCACCCACCTCACCTAAGTGGACGTTGTTTCCCAAAACGGTTTGCAAATGTAAAACAATAAAAATTAATAACAAGTACTTTTGGAAAAAAAATCATAAAAAACACATTTTTTTTATCAAATAAAATTTGTATAATTATTTTTTTACTTAGATATGTAATTTGAAAAAAAGGTTGTACATTTGCGGCTCGTTTTTAAACGAAGTTTTAATTTATCTAAATATTTAAATGAATAATAATTACGAAACTGTAATAATTTTTACGCCTATATTAAATAATGAGGAGGTAAAAAAGCAGATTAGCAAATATACCGATCTTATAAAAGAAGATGGTGGTAATATTGTACACGAAGATCATTGGGGTTTAAAGCAACTTGCATATCCAATACAAAAGAAAACAACAGGTATTTATCATATAGTAGAGTATGACGCACCAACAGGCTTTATTGATAAATTAGAACTTCAGTTTAGAAGAGATGAAAATGTAATGCGTTTTTTAACCACCGTTTTAGATAAATATTCATTAGATTACAATGACCGTAAAAGAAACGGTTTAATTGGTAGAAAAAAAGACGGTAGAAACGATAAACAAGATTCTGTAGCTCCAGCTGCAAAAACTCTTGAACCAGAAACAGTAGTTGAAGAAAAAACTACCGCCGTAAAAGAAACAAAAATAGAAACTAACAACGAATAAGCATTAATGGCACAAAATAAAAATATAAGATTTCTTGCAGCACCAAAAATTGGAATTCAAAGAAAAAAATACTGTCGTTTTAAGCGAAGTGGAATCAAATACATTGATTATAAAGATCCTGTTTTTTTAGCTAAATTTTTGAACGAGCAAGGTAAAATATTACCAAGAAGACTAACTGGTAACTCTTTAAAGTTTCAACGTAAAGTTGCTCAGGCTGTCAAACGCGCTAGACACATAGCAATTTTACCTTACGTAACTGATTTATTTAAATAGTAAATTCTTATGCAAGTAATATTAATAGAAAATGTAAAGGGCTTGGGTAAAGCCAACGATTTAGTTGAAGTTAAAGGTGGCTATGGTAGAAATTTTTTGCTGCCAAACCGTTTAGCTTTAATGGCTAATAAAAGTAATAAAAAAATTGCAGCAGAAATTGTTTCACAAGCAGAACGAAGAGAACAAAAAGTTTTAAGCGAATTTCAAGGCTTGGTTGATAAAATCAATAATAATACAATTAAGGTAGGTGCTAAAGTGGGTACAACTGGAAAAATTTTCGGAAGTGTAACCAACGTTCAATTAGCCGATGCAATTAAAAAAACTACTGGTGAAGAAGTAGATAGAAGAAAAATCACTATTCTATCAGAAGAAGTGAAAACATTAGGAGAATTTCAGGCACAGTTGGTGTTACACCCTAAAGTAAAAGTCGATTTCAACTTTGAAGTTGTAGGTGAATAAAAATATACTAATTTTTTTTGATTTGAAATTGCCATAACTTGTGTTGTGGCTTTTTTTTTAAAAAAATCTTATTTCAACATCTTATCAAATTTTAAAAAAAAATGTCAGAAGATAAAAAGCCACTTAATTTTATTGAGCAAATAATTGAAAAAGATTTAGCAGAAGGTAAAAATAAGGGTAGGGTGCATACTCGTTTTCCACCCGAACCAAATGGCTATTTACATATAGGTCATTCAAAAGCGATATGCACTAATTTTTTGGTTGCTCAAAAATATGGCGGACTAACCAATTTGCGTTTTGATGATACCAACCCCGTTAAAGAAGACACTACCTATGTAGATGCTATAAAAAATGATATTGAATGGTTAGGCTTCAATTGGGATGATCGCCTATTTTTCGCATCTGACTATTTTCAACAATTATATGATTATGCTGTTATTTTGATAAACAAAGGCCTAGCTTATGTAGATGATTCTTCTCAGGAAGAAATGGCAAAAATGCGAGGCATTCCTAACGAACCAGGTGAAGAAAGCGCATTTCGAGATAGAACGATTGAAGAGAATTTGGATTTGTTTGAGCGGATGAAAGCAGGGGAATTTGGAGAAGGCAGTAAAGTTTTGCGCGCAAAAATTAATATGGCATCACCCAATATGCACATGCGCGACCCAGTAATGTATCGCATACTAAAGGCACATCATCACCGTACCGGAAATGATTGGTGCATTTACCCAATGTATGATTATACGCACGGCATTAGTGATTCTATTGAAAAAGTGACACACAGTTTATGCTCTTTAGAATTTGATGATCATCGGCCGTTGTATGATTGGTTTTTAGAAAAATTAGAAATTTTTCCTAGTAAACAATACGAGTTTGCGCGCCTCAATTTAGACTATACTGTAATGAGTAAGCGTAAATTACGGCAGTTGGTAGAAGATGGTACAGTAAATGGCTGGGATGACCCACGTATGCCTACTTTAAGTGCTTTACGCAGAAGAGGTTTCACACCTGAGGCCATTAGAAATTTTAATGAAAGAGTTGGCCTCGCCAAGCGTAATAATGTTATTGAGTATTCTTTATTAGAGTTTTGTGTTCGTGAAGATTTGAATAAAAAAGTATCACGGGTAATGGGTGTACTTAATCCTTTGAAAGTTACCATTACCAATTATCCATCAGATAAGGTAGAAACATTAACCTTAATCAACAACCCGGAAAACGAAGCAGCAGGAAGCAGAACAATTCCATTTAGTAATGAAATTTGGATAGAGAAAGATGATTTTATGGAAGATGCACCACGTAAGTTTTTCAGACTAAAACCAGGTGGTGTAGTTCGCTTAAAAGGAGCTTATATTATTCAATGCGATGAAGTGATAAAAGATAATGAAGGGAAAGTGACTGAGTTAAAATGTAGTTATATTGAAAATAGTAAAAGTGGAGAAGATACCAGCGGCATAAAATCAAAAGGTGTTATTCATTGGGTAAGCATTGCTCAAGGAATACAGGCAGAAGTAAGAATTTACGATCGTTTGTTTACTGACCCTACTCCAGATGCACAGAAAGATGGTTCTACTTTTAAAGATTACATTAACCCCAATTCCCTACAAACTATTACGGCAATAGTAGAACCAAGTTTGGCCGATGCTAAGCCCTTAGATCAATTTCAATTTATGCGCAAAGGATATTTTAATGTAGATTATGATTCGAAACCTGATGCTTTAGTATTTAACAAAACGGTCGGCTTAAGAGATAATTGGGCTAAAAAGCAGTAAATTTGGATTGCATCTATTTTGAGCATTTTTTATAAACGCCTAACCAACCGCTCCCACATTTTGATAGCCTGGCAACAATTCTTCTAATCTATCGGTGGGGTAATCGCCGATTACATCTAAAGTATGTTTTAACCATTGATAGGGATTGATGTTATGGGTCTTACAATTGGCAAAGAAAGAATACATCATCGCAATGCGCTCTGCTCCTTCGTGCGAACCAGCAAACATATAATTTTTACGACCTAATTAGGGCTTGCTGACTTTCTCAAACCATCATTTTTTCTTTCATAAATTATTATTTATCAACATTTTACGTAGATAAATTATTTTTATTAATTTTGATAAGTGCAAGCTATTTTGTATATTGAAGCTTAAAATTGTGCACTTATGGTTAAGTATACACCAGCAAATCAGCTTACTTTGGAGGGTTTTAGTACCCCATTTGAACAGCATTTAGATAAAGATAACCGATGGGTAAAATTGGCAGAGTTGATCCCTTGGGATGAATTGGCAACCCAGTATGCTAAGCAGCTCAATAGCAGTAAAGGGAAATATTGTATTG
>Ga0209187_1000865_pt1 | contig 42917 bp, 30 predicted proteins | sample BantaG_FD_187430 | JGI IMG/M metagenome (GOLD analysis project Ga0209187, IMG submission 187430) | Marine algal microbial communities from Bantry Bay, Ireland - BantryBay_4 metaG (SPAdes) (version 2) | ecosystem: Host-associated > Algae > Red algae > Unclassified | place: Bantry Bay, Ireland...
CGCATTTCCTAATGATAGGTTGTCTGAAAATACTTTCATTTCAACTGATGCTTTGTGTACATCTAAACCAACATAAATATTCTTACCTTTAAATGTTTTCATGATATCAGGTTTTGTTTAAGAAATTTTATTACCATTTAAATATCTTAAATATCCTGATATCTTTTTCAAACATAAGGTCTTATTTAAAGCACTTTCGTACTTTATTCGACTACGTCGAACTCATTCGTTCTTGCCTTGATCCATTTTGAACAATTCTAAATCCTTTTCCGTCATCTAAAAATAGAAATGGTATTAGTCCTTAGGATCTCTAGCATTATATTGACATCAATGTGCAGATACTAAAATGATGTCAGATTATTAGTCCTTGTTTAAGAGGTTAACAAAAACATTGATTAGATTTAAGTAGTAAAATTAGAACTTGAAGCAGAACAAACATTCATTAACTAGACTACAGCTTGCGAAAACAATTTGCGACAAGTTTGTTGAGACCTTCCAAGAACAAATCCTTTCATTTATTGTCTATGGTTCCGTTGCGCTTGGTACTGCCCATAAAGATAGTGATATAGATATTCAGGTTTTGAGTGATTCTCCTGAAAATTTGACAGGGAGGAAAGCACAAAACATATTATCAAGCGCTCAAAAAAAGAGTGGTTATAAAATTGTAATCAATGTAAAAAGTCCAGCAACTATACTCTCAGAACTTGTAAGAGGGGATACCTTTCATGTCCTCTTATTCTTAAATGGAAAATGCTTACTCCGTAGTCAGATGTTTTCCTCACTTCGGTCCTTAGTCGAAACCAAAGAATTACCAACAAAATCAATAGTAAAAAATAAAATTCGAGAGGAAATTGAAAACTGGACTGAAGAATTTCACTCATATCGTCTTCGCGATTTTATGTCGGATATGAGTATAAGTATATTTCAGTACATAGCTTATAGGCGGGTGCAATCCAATACTTTTGAGACTTGGTCTGAGCAAGAAAATAAAATCCAACGCTCATCTGAGCACATGCCCGCGATCGAAGAGCTGTTACCGGAATATTCTGATTGTCTACGCAAGTTTCTAGAATTAAATGACAATATTACTACTACAGAAACTGACTTCACTTATGATAGTGACTTGGACCTTATTCAACTGCTCGTAAGTGCAAGACATATTATGCAGGAAATAGAAACAGCGATATGAATATCCATTCCAGCAATAGACTGAAGATCGCCGAGCAACTTCTAAATTCTATTAAGGATCAAAATAAGTATTCCTTACATTCCTATATTGTATATGGTTCTACAGCAAGAGGCGAAGCTAAGGAAGATAGTGACTTAGATATTCAGATTTTGGTAGATTTTATTGTTCAGGAGTTTATGACTTATTTGTTTAAGCTAAAGAGTGCTTTCGAAGAAAAGTACGGAATAGAAATCGCCATAAATGTCAAATCAGTCTCAGAATTTACAGAACTGCTCGTTCGCAAGGAGCCCTTATATTATTTTATTCTCTTAGATGGGAAGTGTTTGAAAAAAAGTTTAGTCTTTGATGGCCTAAGGAAAATACTAGGCAACGGTGGCCCTAAGAAAGAAGAACTTGCCTTGGTTCATAGACAAGGAATTGTGCATAGAGCAAATAACATCATCGATCATTTAATCCCAGAATTTACTCGCGAAGTAAAATCTATATTTCTCGGTCATATCAAACTTCAATACGCGAAAAATAAGCCTGAATCAAGTTGGGAAGCAATAGATGTGGATGATCATTTGCTTGATCATTCTATAGTCAGATCGAGTTTTTCGCAGGATACGGCACAGTCAGTTTGTAATTTTCTAACCATTAGTCCGAATGCTGATCTAGGTGAAAAAATAGATAAAACTGATCTTATAAAAATTCTTAATGCCCTCAATGAAATTTTTCAAATAACTTCAGATCACTAAGATGAATACTCAGGAAAGTGAAAAAAGATTAAAGATCTCAAAAGAAATAGTTAATGGATTAGAAAAACACAAGTCTACTCCACTGCGCTGCTTTATTGTTTATGGGTCTACCACTCTAGGAAAAGCACATGCAAAAAGCGATATAGATATCATGATTTTAGTGGATTTTCATAGTAAGGAATTTCTAAACCAACTTAAGGCCACAGTAGATATCTCTCAAAATACCTATAATATTCCCATCAATTTAAATCTTAAAAAAGTTTCTGATTTTTTAAAAGAAATCACAGAAGGAAATCACTATTTTCTTCATATAACTCTAAAAGGGAGATGCTTATTAGACAGTAAAGTTTTTAAAGGATTCCAATCAATAGTAGCTGCGAATAAACTACCGACTAAAGAAGATCTAATCCGTAAAAATGCAAAAGACACACATGAAAGAGTAAAGCAACTTTTTCTGGGAAGCTTAGTCAAATTGAGTACAGGTATTAGAATAACTATCTTAAAGTATCTTGATTTACAACTTGTAGACACTATGAAACTAGAAAGTTGGGACGAATACCAAAATATAATACAGCGTAACGCATATGAACCTACCATACGAACATACCTTCCTCAGTATGCTGATAACATAATGGCTTTCTTTGCGCTAAGTGATCAAATCAAACCTATGGGCTTTGATTTAGATGCACTAGATAAGCTACCTCCTTGCAACTTTGGAGAACTGCTTCAATGCATTGAATATATCAAAAAAAATAGTCAACTGGAATCAAAATCCTAAAGCAATGAATTATTCAGAACAAAAATTAGGAACTGCCATAGAGCTCTGTGATAAGATCCATAAACTACCCAATAATATATTGCAATCATGTATTCTTTATGGTAGTGTCATTTCACAAAAAGCGATAAAAGAAAGTGATATTGACATTATGATTCTCCTAGACCATCTAGACATGAATTTCCTGCATCAGGTTAAAACCATATGTCATCAAATACAAAATGCTTCAAAACAACATATTGCACTATCTTATAAAACTGTTTCACACTTTCTAATAGAAATGGTACAGGGGCATCAAATGTATATAAGTATAGCGCTGAGTGGCAGATGTCTTCTGGACAGTAGTGTTTTTCTAGGCATACAGAAAATACTTTCTGCAAATAAGCTTCCCCAGAAGAAGCTTATGATTGCTAAACGCAAAAAATATATTTATGGGATGACCCATCATTTTTTTGGTAGGACCATGATAGATTTTGTTGCAGAATTAGATGCAATTGTTCGTGCATATATACATTATAAAGAATTAGAAGCTACAGAAATAAGTTCTTGGCAATCCTATGAATCCCTTATTGATCATAAAAATCTGATGCCGCTTATAAAAAAGCATTTGTTCGATTATAGCGAAGCATTACAATCTTTCTACACGATCAAAAACAAGTTTCATCCCCTTACTAAACCACAGCTGGATGATATCTCAAGCATAGAACTGCACACTTTACTCACTTGCATTTATTTCATTCAGAAAGAGAATGATTAACATATAGTCCTATGAACGGCCTAAACCACTCGCTATCCTATCGGAGACGCTGTATAGATATGCGTGAGTTTCATTAGCTAATTTTTTATGTTCCACCTACCATTTTCATATTGTAGAATGCTAATTCTTAAGCTTTTAAATTCCGCTCTATAATTTTTATTCTGAAAATAATCATAAGCTTTGGTTAAAAGCTGGGGATCTAAATCTTTGAAGGCAATAGTCATGTGAGGATGGAAGGGATGGTTCATTGACATTTTGCTAGATAAGTTATTTTCCACAATTCTTTTACAGGTAAGATGACAATTTAATAACTTATCATTTTCTTCTACCTGTACGAAAAGGACATTTGGCTCAAACTTTCCAATATTATTTAACTTGATCCATATTGGAAATAGACTTTGTATACCTGATTCCAACTCTGTTTGCAATCCAGGAATTTTTTCTGGTTCCAACCAGAATGGAGGGAGGATTGTAATGTGAGAAGGAGATCGCATAGCGTGAGAAGAAAAAAAGCGTTCTTTTACTTCCTCTTTAAAAGCATTTATTTCTGCTCCTATTTCTTTACTTGGTAAGATAGCCAAGAAATAAAGGTTTTTTATCATCTAGTAATATAGATAAAGCTGATAGAAAAAAATTTCTATCAGCTTTAATAAATTATTTATTTTTATAAAAAAACTACCTCTTGACAACTATCTTATTAAGATTACTTGATCCCAATTTTACATTTAAAATATAAGTTCCACTGGCAATTTCTTCGACATTCATGGTTTTGATACCTTCTTTTATAACTTGTTTTTTCATTATAAGTTTACCCTCTAATGACCAAAGACTTACCTCGTGTGCCTGAGATTTTTCGCCCGGCATATTATAGGATATATACTTTGTCGTCGGATTAGGATAAGCTAAAAGCTCAAGGTTTGATTTACGCTTAGAAATACTTACTGATATTACGCCAGAGTATTTTTGATCGCCATTATAATCTAATTGTTTTATTCTATAGTATGACTGCGGTGCTATTGGATCTAAATCTATCCATTTGTAATCATTCTTTGTAAAGTCTGTTCCATTTCCCGATACAAATCCAATTGTTTCCCAAGAATTTCCATTACCACTTCTTTCTATTTTAAAACCTTCATTATTTTGTTCCGTCAAAGTACTCCAATCCAGTATGACTTTATCGTCTATTCCATAAGCATTAAAATTTCGCAATTCTACAGGTAATGAAGCAGCATTTACTGTACATCCTCCATCTGCTATAGAAATATCATTATAAACATAACCATGCACAATTACCTGTCTCACATTGTCTGATTGACCATCTGTTCCAGCTACCGTTGTGAGTTCTACTACCCCCATATGATCTTCTCCTTCTATTCTGAATATCGTAGGAGCAAATCCACTAACACCCGGTCCTAACCTATCTATAGATCCTGATGAGGTTGTTAAACCAGTTTGACAATCAAAATCTACATCCATTAATCCAGGATACACGAGGACTTCATCAGTGGGGACTACCGCAATTTCATTTCCATTTAAAGTAATAAAGACATCATCAAAATCTGGATCATAAGCAATCAGTGACATATCATTTTGACCATCGCCATTAATATCTAAGTTCATAGATTGTCCATATGATGTGGGTTCGAAAGTAATATCTGTTATATCGTTTACTACTACATCTGCCTGTAAAGTGTTCAAAGCTAAAAATGCGGAGGCACCACTGGCCGCATATTTAGAAATTTTAGAAATTTTCATATAATACGTTTTAGATCATCTAGGAATTAAGATGATTGTTTATCGTGGTGAGTATGTAGTATTGTAGTTATGACACAGTACTTCAAATGATCCCCTTCTTTAGATTAATTTTTTTTAATATTATATCAGTGACTGTCAGTAATTTTACATTTGTTCTAGATGAAACTGATCTTTGTTAATATTATAATTATCTTCTACTTATATCCACTAACCAAAAACAAAAAAAACAAACTTTCCTTAAACCTGATCAAGCCCTAATAATAAAAACTAGGCGCCTACTTTTTCATTACTTGGTTTGATTTTTACGAATTTGTCATCAACTAAAATTTATTTAGCATTTACATTTTCTTAGAGTTGCTCTAACAATTCTTTCGCAGATGTTTTCCTGTAGGTATCCTTAGAATTTACAATAGCTTGCAAATACTTCTTAGCTTTGGGAACATCTTTTAATTTCAGGGCATTCAAAGCAATGTACCAGCTGATTTGATTGTCTAAGGATAAGCTTTTATTTTGTTCGAGGCGCTCTAGCAAATCGAGAGAAGCTAGATTCTGATCCGTGGCCATTAGGGATACGGCCTTATAAAATTCCAGTTGAGGATCGCCTAGTTCCTTATTATAGATATCTATAGACCTGATCACTTTTTCATAATCCTTAGATCCGTATGCTATAAAAATTCTTTTGATATCTGTCAGTTCTCCATCTCCTCTTTCTATTTTGACATAATCATTAGGATAAGGACTGAAGTTAGCAGCATACAAATATTTAAGAGTGCTTTCTGATCCAGAATTCTTAGTGCTACTCCAATAAAAAATACCAGCTAGCAGCATAAGGCCTGCTGCAAGGCCTATCCATTTATAATTTTTTGAAGTCTTAGATTTAGACGCATTAGTCTCCGGAGTTTTTTCCTCCCTTGACTGGAGCATAGACTTCGTTACGATATTGGATCGGTTTTCCAAAACATCTTGTATATCCTTGTATGCCTGAAATTCTGACATCAGATTTTCATCCTTCTCTAACCTTCTCAGAAAGTTTGATTTCTGTTCGCTAGACATCGCACCACGTAAGTAGTTATCGAAATCATCTAATAGAGCTTCTTCTATACTCATAGTTAATTATATTTTCACCAAAGCCATTATAGACCTTAGCTTTTTCATACATTGGTATTTCCTACTTTTTACTACATCCGTATTTTCATAACCTAGCTGTTCGACAATGGCATCTAACTTACAGCGTCTGTAATAATATAAATATAGAATCTTCCTGCAACCCTCATCTAGCTTAGACATAGCCGTATCGATCTTCATTTTGTCATGATCATCATCATACTTCTTTGTAAGTTCTGTCTCCCCCTCATCTGGCACAAAATTATACACATTATCTGTGCTGACCATTTTCTTTTGTTTGATTGCATTCTTTAGCAATAAGTTCTTTGCAATGCCAAACAAATAAGATTCTGGTGATGATTTTATTTCTCCTGTATTCTTTTTTATTACTCTATTATAGAGGACAATCACAGCATCCTGATACACATCCACTAATGTATCATCATCCACCGAGAAGCGGGCTCTTGCCCAATTCATAAAACTTTTTTTCTGATTATCGTAAAACGAGCCTAAGGCCTGCTCATAATCAGAGGTAAAAGCATCATACAAAGCTTCAAAACTTAACTTTCCCGAATCTCTCAAATAATTACAATCTTTATAAAATCTGAAGATAAGAATAGAAAGGTAAATATTCGATTCTATGTAATATTGTTATTATAACTTAGGAAAAGGTAAATCAGAATAATATTTTTTTTATCTTTCTTTTCTAAAAATACTAGCTAGCTCATAACCCTTGGAGTAAATCCGTACGATACATTACAAATAATTGTAAGTAATTTTTCTAGTTGGCAGAAACGTTGCCGTTTTTAGCATAGAAAACGATTAAACTATTTGCTATTGCTATAGTAATAATTTTTACATTATGAGTTAACAGGTTCTGGATTTGCTTCGAAGCAACTAAACCCTAATGCCCCAATCGTATAAGCATAAAACTGTTCCTATTGAATATCTAAGATCCCGTTGCTGTGTCTTTATTACAAGCATATGCTTCCTCCTTCTTGTTTTTCCAGCCCAAGCTCAGAGACAAGAACTCGACTCTATAATTTACAAACTAGATAGTATCTCTTTTTATAATGAAAAGGTAAAACTGGAAGCGTCTGACAAATTATTACAGGAAGTAAAAAAAGAAATAACAGGTTTGCAGGATACAAAAACACTCGCGAAATACAATCTGGAATATGGTATATACTTAAGACATATCAATGAGAAAGACTCCTCTCTCTATTATATGAATCTTGCAGTAGAAAATCTATTATCAGAATCCACAATAGATAGTGTTTACTTGGCTAGAGTATATGCTCAACTTTTTCCTCTATATGAGCACAAAGGACAGAGAGATCTAGCTTATAAGTGTATCACAAGTGCTGTAGCGATTGCAGAAAAGATCGGAATTGAAAAAGTACCAGAAGCAGGTGATTATTACAGACAGCTGGGTATATCCCATATTTATGGTGGAGATATAGATAAGGCACAGAAATCTCTTTTACAGTCTGAAAGATATCTGGAAAAATACCATGCTGATAACATGACTAAGCTTATTGGCACTAAGAGTGCACAATTTTATCTACTTAACCTAACAGGCAATTTCGAAGAAGCAATTAGGCAGTATAAGTTACTTATCAAAAAGACGGAAAATACAAATATCCCGGATAGAGAAAAACTCAGTCTAATGATAGGACTTTCTATAGCACTTAGGGAAACTAAAAGGTACGATGAGGCTCTTGCTGTATTAAGTCAAAGTGAACAAATCTGTCTGGAACAGAAAGGCCCACCTAATCCCGGACTAGGAGATATATGGAATATCACAACTAATATATACTTAGAAACTAATCAGTATGATAAAGCTGAAGAGAACATATTAAAAACAATCAAAATAAGATTACAAACAACTGATGAACAAAGTTATTATGTCACACAGGCCTACTGGGCATTAGGAAAGTTACAGCTCGAACAAAAAGAATTTGATGAAGCAGTCAAATATTATGAAAAAGCTCTAGAGGTAACGAAATACACTTTTCAAAATCCTAGCTATTTTAGGGCTAAAAGAAATTATACCTCTGTAACAAATTCACTAACACATTTGACGAGCTGTTACCTAAAAAAATATCTGAGCGAGGGAGATACAGAAGACCTAGGTAAAGCCCTCTCCCTATCTAGAGAATCCGTCTATGCACTAGAAAAAATAAAGTCGGAGTTCACTATGGACGGATCTAAGGAGAACCTTATAAAAGATGCGTACTCTATCTATGAAAATGCAATTACAATTGCCTACTACGTACACCAACATGATAGCACTGATGAGGCAATAGAATATGCTCTAGAAGTAATGGAAAAAAGTAAAATGCAATCTCTTCAAGAAAAAGCAAGAACTAATACTTATAATGACAAAAATAAGATACCCGCATCATTACTCAGAGAGAGAGAAAAGTTACGATCAGAACTCACACCCTTACGAGAACTATTTGCAATGGACAGTCTAATTACAACAGAATTAGAATCTAAATATTTGAACCTAAGCAAGTCCTTAGAAAAAATAAATCAAAATATAGTTGCAAAATATCCTCAGCACTATCAGCATATGCTAAATCAAAAAACGACAACATTACAGGAAGTACAAAAATCTATATTATCGGACTCTCTAGCTATCGTACACTATTTTATAACTGATACTAGTCTGTACAGCTTAGTATTAAGTAATCTCGGATCTAATATTTATCAGACAAAACTCAAAATACCGATTAATGTACAGATAGATACTTTTAGAGTGTATACGAACAAATCACAGTTGACTAATGCTAATAAAATATTAGAGCAGTTTTCAGATTTATTAGTTAGAAATATTCCTGAGTTCTTAAGCTTTGAAAAAATAAAATTGATACCCCATAAGGAGCTTTGGTTTATTCCATTCGAGGCGCTTCAACAAAAAAATGGTAAAAAGTTATTGTATACAAATAATATTTCTTTTGCAAACACTCTGAGCTTGCTTGTACATCAAAATAATATACAGTCTAAAGGTAATAACAAGGTACTAGCATTTGCCCCTAAGTATACACTAGATAATCAGCTGGATTCGCCTGTCACTAGAGCAGGACTCAGTCCTCTACCAGGTGCGAGAAATGAAGTCCAACAAATAGAATCTATTGTAGCTACAGATATCTACATAGATGAAGCAGGAACAAAATCAAATTTTTTATCCAATGTCGCTGATTATGAAATATTACATCTAGCCATGCATAATATCATCGATTCATTAGGAAATCCTAATTTGATATTCTATAAAAGCGATCCTGACTCTACAGAATTGCTAAGCTCTTCTGAACTGAGCACACTAGATCTTAACGCAGACCTTGCCGTTATTTCCGCTTGTAATACCGCTTATGGAAAAATACAAAGCGGATCTGGCATAAGGTCTATCTCGCATGCGTTTGCCTATGCTGGTATTCCTAGCATAGTAATGACGCTCTGGCAAATACCCGATGAATCGAGTTCTAAGATTATAGTAGAATTTTATAAAAACCTAGCCTCTGGCCAACCTAAAGACCTGGCACTTAGAAATGCTAAAATCTCCTACCTAGCTGATGACGGCATCCCGGCCAATCTCAAAACCTATGACAAATGGGCAGGATTTGTTCTCGAAGGAAATAACAGCGCAATCGATCTAAAAGATAACGATTACTTATTCTCCTGGACCCAGCTTTTATTAGGATTATTGGCAGTAGGTTTTGTGTTATTTATTTTAAAAAGGAAAAAAATAAGCCTTTCTGATTCACCTTTCTCTTTTCTGTAGAACATTACTACAGAATGGCTACTCTACAAAATAAGTAGACTGCTACATTTTTTATTTAATAACCGCATAAACAAAATCGTATGAAGTGCATTCTACCGATAACATTATTCCTATGCCTACATTTAGTCTCCTATGCTCAGAACATAGAAAGACAGGTCGTGGCATCCGGAGGTAACGATGGAGATTTTTCTTCGTTTACAATAGGGCAACCTGTCGTAGGCACTAGTTTTAGCAATTCTATAATTGCAACCCAAGGTTATCAGCAACCACTAGTTGATGATACTATGGTGAACACTTTTGATCCAGAAATCATCACTTCCGTAATTACTTTTCCGAACCCTGTTATATCATCTTTTTGGATACAGGCAGCATTCGAAATCCCAATCAGCGGAAGTATACAACTACTTTCCATTCTAGGAGAATCTGTACGCAATTCCAGTTTTGACAAGACAAGTAATCTATCTGAAAAAATCGATGTAAGCAATCTTACATCTACCGTGTATATACTGAACATGTACACATCAGCTGGTCAACTATTAGCTACGAAAAAAATATTGATTCAAAATTAAAAAATAAACCTAATGAAAAACTTTAGAATAATTCAACTACTACTACTTAATATTATCATATGTGGATCTGTGTTTGCTCAAGGCAATTTCCACAGGTTCCACTACCAGGCTGCTCTGAGAAATACAGATGGAACAACTATCTCTAATGAAAATATAGATGTCAGTATTTCCATAACAGATGGCGATGGCAATGGCGTTTATGGAGAAACACAATCCACGACAACTAATGCTTTTGGTATGTTCAATATTGTTGTAGGATCTGATGCAGATGCCTCAGAATTTGAGAATATCGAATGGGGAACAACTAGATACTTTTTAGAAGCTAGTGTTTCCAGTTCTCAAGGAAGTCAAGATCTCGGAAGATCAGAAATATTAGGCGCCCCCTTTGCTAATGTTGCCAATACTGCTAATAGTGGAGAAGTAGGACCACCCGGCCCTAAGGGTGATGCTGGTGATCAGGGACCTAAAGGTGATCAAGGCGAACAAGGTCAACAAGGAATCCAAGGTATTCCTGGAGAAAATGGTGAAGACGGAAGTGGCGTTACAATTGTAGGTTCAGTTCCAAATTCCAATAGTTTGCCACCCAACTATACTGGTGATATAGGAGACATGTTTATTACTGATGATTCAGGTCAAGGATATGTTTGGGACGGAGATAACTGGATTCAGATAGGACAAATACAAGGTCCTGAAGGACTCCAGGGCCCTCAAGGAATTCAAGGTGAACAAGGAGATGAAGGTCCGCAAGGAATTCAAGGCATTCCTGGTCCAGCTGGTGAAGATGGCAATGACGGACAGAACGGAGTAGATGGGCAAGATGGTGTTCAAGGTATACAAGGTATACCAGGAGAAGACGGTACAGATGGTCAAAATGGCATGGATGGTGCACAAGGGATTCAAGGCATACCAGGACAGGATGGCGCTGATGGACAACAAGGGATTCAAGGTATACCAGGACCAGCAGGAAATTACACAGCAGGGACGGGTATTAATATTACGAATGATATCATAACTAATTCCGGAGATACCAATGCTAATGATGATATCAATGATGGTGATGTTGCAGGTGGAGATCTAGCAGGCACTTTTCCAGATCCAACTGTATGGCGTTTATGGGGAATTCCTATACAATTTCCAGATACAGATCAAGGTGCTGTACTTACCCTTAATGAAGACAATAACGGTCCTCTTTTCACCTGGGAATTCCCTCTATCGTCTGCATGGGCAAACTTAGGAAACTCTCTTAGTTATCAAAATGACGTTATCGTAACATCAGGGGCTGATCCTAGTATCGAGCTTTTATCATCTGAAGGCACTTCTGCACTTATAGAAAATCAAAATGATAATTTAAGAATTTCGGTGGGAGGGATTAATTCCCCAGATCTGATATATGATGAAAGTGACGGTGCTTTTGAACCATGGAGTACTAATGTTGTAAATTTAGGTAGATCTGGATTTAGGTGGAGAGAAGTATGGTCAACAAATGGCATCAACCAGTCTTCAGATAGAAGACTTAAAAAAGAAATAATAGCAATCAATTCTGGCTTGTCAAAAATCAATGCGCTAAATCCAGTAAGCTATAAATGGATAAAAGGACATCAGAAAAAGCAACTAGGATTTATTGCACAAGAAGTAGAAGAAATTCTGCCCGAAGTTGTCTCTCACATAGTTCTTACCGAAGCGGAAAAAGCAGAAGCTACTGCTCAAGGAAGAATTCTAAACGAAGATAGTTACGGAATGAATTACGCTGCTATCATACCTGTCCTAGTGAAAGCAGTCCAAGAACTTTCAGAAGAAAATGAAGTGCTTAAGCAAAAAATAGAAAACTTAGTAAAGAAGTAATTGGTACTTGAAAATAAAACAAGAAGCACGTGAATTATTAAATAGTTGGGCGGTGCTAAATAAAATAGTGCTGCCCAAATTAATCCCTTCAGATCAAACCAAATAAAATGACCCCTATCATTAAACTAAGTAGTATACTCATTCTATTTTTCTGTATGGCTACTTCAGTCTCTTCTCAGAGGACTAGACCTAATTCCAGTAATGCAAGATCTACTCCAAGTAGCAACTCTAATGTATTCAGTTCTATAGACGATTGTACTACGAGCGAATGCGATTGCTGTGTATATCTTAGCAGCAGTAGAAGTATATGTAAAACAAGAAATGCATTGACAGAAGGCATAGAAGAACGCTGGGGCGAACGAAAAAACTTAGTGATCAATGGGCAGACTTTTGAGATCTGGAACACTACATCTGAGCAAGAAACAATCATCGAAGATATCCTAAGCAGACTTCCCTATGCCTATCTTGATGCACTTCCTACACATATCAGAATAGGAAATCCTAGAACAGGTGGTATGCGCGTACCGTCAGGAGGCAGAGTAGGTGGCGGATCTCTGCGATGCCATGAATTGGACGAATTCACAACACATTACGAATACATTATTATTCATCCTAGAGTATTTACAACCAGAGGCGAAAATCCCGCGCTAACCATCTATCATGAAGCAGGGCATTTTATTGACAGACATTTTAATATTTCACAAAACCTGATCAATGCAACTGGAGAAGCAGGTAGAGCCAATAGAGAAAACTTCGCAAGTTACATCGCCAGCTACAGGGGTGATTCTAGAGGTAATGACGAGGTGATCGCGCAAGGAATTATGTACCACTTCAAGAAAACCTACTTCCCTAGAATGAGAGGAGATGGAACTCCAGCCCCATATGGTACAAGCGCTAGGTATCCTAGCTGGCTGAGAGATATTATCAGAGCAGATATAGCTAGCAGAGACTAATCAACTTTCATTTTTTAGAAATTACATTTACAATGCTAAAAGGAATAATAACAGGAATATGTCTCTGCATCGTTCTCATAGGTTCTGCACAGGATATAGAGAATATAATAAAGAGTGACCCCATAAAATTTAGTGGAAACCTGAGTATAAGTGGGAGTAGTTTTACTACGAGTCGTGACCTAGGAGATAGGTCTCCATTTTCTTATTCTATCCAAGGGACTCCGACCCTATCCATCTATAATTTTAAGATTCCTATCACCATATCGATAAGGGATAGCAAATTTAACTTTTCTAATCAGATCAGTAGAATATCTCTTAATCCTAAATACAAATTTGTACAATTATTTATTGGGTCAAGAAGTTATCAATTCTCTCCATATACGCTTGCTGGTCAAAATATAAATGGATTAGGACTAGAACTGACACCTGGGAATTTCAGATTTACACTTATTAAAGGTAAGATGGAAAATTTACTCCCACAGATAGACACTATGGTCTATGGTACCGAACTAATTCCAGTATATCAGCGAGATGCTCTGGCCGCTAGATTAGGTTTCAATTCAGCTATTGCAGATATAGAATTCATGGCGCTAAAGGCGAAGGACCAACTCGATCCTCCTGTAGAAATTTCAGACAGTCTAAGAAGTACACTTACGCCAGAAGAAAATCTTGTACTCGGTCTACGTGTAGAAACAACCATCGCACGTCTGTTTACAATGGGTCTTAATATGGGTGGAAGTGTATTCACAAATGATCATACAAACGATACTATAGCCATAGAAGAAACGTATCAAGAATTAGCTAGTTCTACCCTGACGCCTACTACTTCCACTAGGTTCAGCTACGCCGGAGATATATTCGCTAGAGTAAACTATAAAGGATTTACTATAGGTCTCAAAGTAAAACAAATAGAGCCCTTGTATAGAACCCTGGGTCTATACTATACACAAAATGATTTCAGAAACATTACCCTAAACACACGTATCCCCTTGTTCAAAAGAAAATTATTTATTGGCCTTACCTACGGTGTACAGAGGAATAATCTAAGAGAAATTAGACTCAGAACCAACAAAAGAAATATCGTATCTGCACAGATGAATTATAACTCAGGAAAAGTACTGAGCCTAACTGCAAATTATTCCAACTTCTCGCAGGACCAAAGTCCAGGCTTAGTAGCGGTAGAGGATACGCTTCGATATGCTCAGGTCTCTAAAAACCTAACGCTAGTTCCTAGGTTACAATTTAGAAATGAAAGTACCACACAAAACATCACACTTTCTTTAGTAAGATTCGGCCTTGAAGATTTGAGTACATTTTATGATGAGCCTAGGAATTCCACATCTCTTATCACCAGCTTAGGCTATAATATCAAGTGGAAAAATAGTGGCTTGGGAATCAAGCTCGGAGGAAATTATAATACTACGGAAAGCATAGAAATTGCTACTAGAAGATATGGCGGCACTTTGGGTCTGAGTAAGAAGCTAGGGAAAAAATCTTCTATCTCTCTTTCTACTACTTACAATATAAGATCTAACGAATTCACCCGCATAGGAAGTATATCTAATACCAGACTATCTCTACGATTTACACCTGTAAAAAAACAACGATTCTCGCGTAACCTAAGTAATCTGCTTAGAAGATTCGAATCAAGAGAAAATACGAATGACATCAGAATCAATGCATCTTACAGTATGTCATTTTAAATAACAGCTAACACCAAAACAATGAAGACTTCAACCAAAATCATATCCCTCCTCATCGTCTTTTTCCTATCTCTTCAAGTAAAGGCTCAAGATACGCCCGTCAATCTAGATCTATCTATTTCTCCTCCTTATGCACTCGAGCTAGAATCATATCTGGAGTATGAGTTTAATATATTAATGACCATCACAAACACTGGTCCTAGTAATCTAGATCTGAAATTTGCAGCTACGCTGACAGGTGATAATGGAATTTCCATCAGTACGGATCTTAGCGCATCACCTCCAGAACCTATCAGTCTTAACTCTGGTTCCACTCGGGTATTTACAGGTAATGATTTCTCTGATCTATACATAGGTTTCCAAGAAAGCGATATAGTTATTACTGGTGCTAGTCCAGAACTAAGAGATTATGTATATGTCAATAGAATCTTACCAGAAGGCAATTATACTTTATGTATTCAAGCATTAGAATATACTACAAACATAGAACTATCTATGGGAGATCCCTTAGGCTGCGCTGAATTTGAAATTATATTTCCTGATAGACCTATTATAACCAGCCCATTGGATGAGCAGACGATAACTGAGAACCCTACACAAACTATTAATGTCTCATGGCTAGCACCAGGAACAGCATCACCTGATATATTACTAAGAACAATCTACAATTTGAAAATTGTAGATATGACTAAATACTCCGAGCTAAGTCCAGAGCAAGCTATGCTAGATCCTGGAGTAGATTTTATTTTACTGGAAACAGATATTGGAGGAAACAGTTTTATCGCTGATGATTTAGATCTAATCGAAGGTCACGACTATGCGTTCAGAGTTACCGCTTTTGACATAGAAGGGGCTATTGCTTACCAGTTCGATGGACATAGCGAAGTTGTTGTTGCGCCCTATGGAGAAGCTGGACCTGAACAAGATATACAGATTATAAAACCTCAGAATGAAGATGTACTCCTATATAGTGATAACCCACAGTTTATCTGGAGCTTACCCACAACAAATCGTGAAATTCCAGATGACATGAGCACCATTCTTGCCTTTGTGGATATAACAGAACATGGATTAGAAAATATAAATAACTTAGACGAGTTTAATGCTAATAAGGATTATCAATCCGTGATAGGTATAGATAATAGTCGAACAAGCTGGAGCATAAGCGATGAGAATCATGTAGCTGCTGGACTTACTCTAAATCTTATCCATGATCACACCTACTCTTTACATATGTATACTGCTCCAGAGGGAGCTGATTTCCAAAATGCATTGCATTCAGAATTTATACATTTTACCTATTCCAGTGTAGTTCGTCCTACTATCATCACTCCTGCGGATGAAGGTATGCTGAGTCTTAATGACGATCCACATATAGAATGGACCCTTCCCGTAATAGAAGGAGAAATACCTACGGATATAAGAACTGTAATCTCTATAATTGATTTGACAGAAAATGACCTAGAACCTATTAGCACTAGCGAAGAATTCAATGCTTCTGGTTCATTACAATCCGCAATAGGCGTAGACAACAGTAGAACAACTTGGAACCTATCAGATACAGATGTCGTAGAGGCAGGAATAGATCTTAGCTTTACTGACGGACACAGGTATAGCATGTTAGTAAAGTGTTTTGAAGAAAGTAATCCTATATCTGAAGGGTATGAATCTTTGTTTCACACCTTTACCTGTTCTTCAGATGGAGAAGAAGAAGAGGAGCACGTATGCATCGCAGAAGAAGGTGAAGAAGCAGATTGTACTGCGCCTGTTACAGAATTATATTTTCCACCTAACGCAGATACCATCCCATTCAATTACGTACCCTTCATGATCAAGTTTGATCCGTACTGTGAAGATTATAAACAACTAAATTATGACTACAAATTATATACACTGCCTCATACGGAAATAGATGGTCGATCTGAAGAACTGAGATGGGGACCAGGTGGACCATTACAATATCTTATCGATCAAGGCATTCCAGATGTAGATGAAAATAGAGCAAGATATTTCATGATGAATGATAATGCTACGACTCCTGTTTTACAACGAGCAGAAGCATACAAGTATAGTGCAGAAGGTACTATGGAAATGCGAGATAGAACAGAGCATGACTTCGATTTGGAAAATACTTTTGTAGCAGGCATGCCCACTCCAGGATTATTTGAGCCTGAGAACTTAGATACGATTATACCAGGAGAAATAAGCTTCAGTTGGGACAACGGCATGATTCCTCATCATGGGTTTCCAGATGTATCGCACCTTATAAGAATGCATGGGTCTACTGAAGAAGATAATACTATATTCGGAGAGGTAAATGAACACTGGGTCATCCAAGTTTCCACGACTAATCAATTTCAGGCAGCCGATCTGGTAACAGCTTCTAGTGACGTGATCTATGCATCTGAAGTGTCCTCTCAGGAAGACCTATTCGGTACTGTTTATCTCACAAATGATTTAAATAAATCCATCACTACGCCAGGCAAATATTTCTGGAGAGTCGTATGGTTAAAAGAACCTGGAGGATCAGTAGCTTCAGCCATATCAGAAGACAATCTTACAAGTCACTATCTAAGTGATGATGACTTTTATCACAGCAGTCCAGTATGGTCATTTGTACTAGATCCAAATGCTGAAGGAGAACCAATATCCGGCGGAGGAGAACCAGTAGCTGAAAATGATGAGACGGATTGTTCTACGGGTTGTGAAGTTCCAGAATTCTCTATGATCGCCTCTTCTAGTGCGAATGAAATCACAAGCTTCAAAGCAGGGTACTTTGCCGTAAAAGAATTAGAAATTACCAGTAATAGTGGAGGAAGACTAAGCGGTGAAGGAGAGGTAACGATCGACTTTATGAACAATGTAAAGGTAAAAGTAGAATTTACTAATATAAGACTCAATAGCGAGCTTAGGCTAGTAGAAGGAGAAGTAAAAGCTCAGACAGAAGACACCCCATTTAATCTAGGAGATATCAATAGTAGTATTGCTGGCGGAACAGAAGTGGTAGGCGTAGATGGTCAGGTCAATAGCTGGCTAGAAGAAAATGCCGAAGAAGGCAGAATTGTTTCAGCATTTGTATCAGATAGAGCAATAGGAATGCCTATAGGAATAGAACGCGATATCAGAGAACACAAACTACTAATCGGAATAACAGATTTTATTTTAGGTCCTTCGGGAGCTAGGGTAAAGATATTGTATGAGCAGCATTTTGAAAAGATGCGGACAGATCAGTGGCTATCTATTGCAGGTGAAGTCTGTATCAAACCCTCCGGTTTTGGTGCAGAAGTATTACTACATATGAATAGAGATCTAGTCATAGAAGACTACTGGGAAGAAGATCCAGAGCAAAGAGACATTAAGTACATTATAAAAGGAAGCAGTAGTTCAGATCCAGATGAGATAAGAGCAAACTCCACGCATATAGAATTCCAATGTGCTTGTGTTGAAAGTTTTGCTATCAGAATGGAGGCAGAATTTGATGAAGACAAACTAGTCAAAGATTCAGAATCGGGAGAACCAGGTACAGGGCCTGTAAAGGCATATCTAGATTTTAGTCTTAGGAGAGAACGTGCATGTCAAAACGAGGATGATCGAGAAGAGTTATCAGAAGTAGTTGCTGCTAGATCTAGAGCTAATAATTTTATGATACGCTACACGATGGACCCGTTTCAGATCAAGGGTCTAGAAGGATGGGGGTTTCATGTTACTGAGGGGTATTTTGATTTCTCTAGTTTAGAAAATCCTACGGGAATGAGTTTCCCCGCAGACTATGACCATGCTGCACTAAGCCCTCCAGATGGGGCGAGCTCAGATGAAAGTAGTGCCCTAGCCAATACGTGGACAGGATTCTATATGAAACAAATATCTGTAAAGGCACCTTCCGATTTTTACGAAAATAATGCGGATAGAAGGCTACACGCTGGGATAGAAAATCTATTCATAGATGACACAGGATTCTCAGGAGAAATTTTTGCAGAGAACATTGTTTCCCTTGGGGAAGGTGAAATAGATAAGTGCAGATTTTCCATAGATGACTTTAGATTACGAATCATTCAGAATGTTTTTAGAGAGGGAGAACTGAGTGGAAAATTTGCTATTCCCATTACAGACGCAGATATACCTTATGAGGCGGTTCTGGCATATACCGTTCCAGATAGTGATTCTGATTCCAGCAGTTCCTCAGAGGATGCAGAACCAGATTCGGAATGGGGATTCTTCATGAGTATACAGCCTTCTGGGAAAATAAATACGCCAGCATTTATGGGTACTATAACGCTAGAATATAATTCTTATGTACATGTCAAATACGGAGAAGTACCAGAAGAATTTGTAGATGACGAGGGCTATGATGAAGATAGAAATGGATTTGCTTTATTCTTTGACGGGGAGATGGATTTTACGACCTCGATTATAGGAGAAACAGATCTAGCAACAGATGATGCAGATAGCAATACACCCTTCAGTTTTACAGGGATGCAATTTGATTTGACTTATAATAACATAGACGGGTTCGACTGGAATCATGCCTGGGCAAGTCCACAGAAATATATGGGTGCTAATATGGATGGCAGTCCTCCAGATGAAGATGAAGAAGGAGTCATGGGATTTCCAGTCAGTATAACTAATCTAGAAGTAACGAGCAGATTTGGTGAAGGAACCTGCATAGGAGCAGATCTAGGATTTACTATCGCCATCAATTTAATGGATGATGATGATGGTGGATTTGCTGCATCGGCAGATATGGCACTAGGCGCATCTTATGATCTGGAGAAAAAGAGATTTGTATTCGATGGACTTAATGTCAGTTGTATAACGGTAGGAGCAAGTACTGCCAGTGAATCATCTGGCTCTAGTGGTGGTACTGAAAGTTCAGGAATCACTTTTAACGGAGAATTATGCTTCTATGATGAAGACCCCTATTGCGGAGAAATCATATCTGGTATTAAAGGAAGTCTAGAAATAGGTTTGCCTGTTGCCACTATAAATCTAGAAGCTATGTTTGCCAGTGCCGTAAATTATAGATTCTGGTACGTAGATGGCAAAGCGGTAGCAAATGGTGGTGGAAAAATTGCTCAGATCGGTGCTCTAGACCTGATTGGATTGAGTGGTGGAATATACTACAACATGAGATTAGATAATGGTGGTACTCCTGATGATAATGGATACAATACACAGCTAGTGGGTAATGCCAAGGCCTTGCACGGGGAAGATACTAGTGGCGATGATGAGTGTGTAACAGCAAGTGGATTTAGAGCCCTTCCATCCGAGGGTTCCTATATATTCAAAGTAGGATTAGCCTTAGCTACAGCAGGCGATCATTCTGTATTTAATATAGATGTGGGTGCTACGGCGGCTATGACTAGCGGTAGAGGGCTGACCCATTTCAGTATTATCGGTGATGGCTATATCATGGCCAAAGTAAGTGAGAGAGCTACTGCGCCTATCAAGGCAGATATCAATATTAGTTTTGACAAATATGAGGATAGAAAAGTCTTTGATGCAGGGTTCGCGATCTATGTAGATTTTGAGAATGATCCTTTGTTTATCAAAGGAGTCTCTAGCAAGACTGCTTTTGACGGTGTAACAAGGAGTCAGTTTGTACATGCGAATTTCCATCTAGAGTCCCCTAATGTAGGAGATGCGATCTGGGCATTTAAAATGGGAAGCCCTAGTGATCCAGGAGGAATAGAGGCACGTGTCTCAGAAATTCTACGATTTAGGGTTAGGAATTATATCCAAGTAGGTAATAATGTAGATGAAGGATTTATGTCATTACCGCCGCTGATTACTGAGTTACTAGACCTGCCAACAGAAGGAGATAGTCAGAACGGACTAGCAGGAGGAGATAGGTACGGAGGAGAATCAGATAGAGGTTTTGGGAACAGTTCTATGGTAAGTTCTGGTCAAGGTTTCATCATGGGACTATCGGCAGAATTAGACTTAGACCTAGATGCATTTTTGCTCTATGCCACATTTAGAGTTGCCCTAGGTTTTGATATAAATGTATTAAAATATGATGGAGGGGTATGTTATACGAGTGAAGGAACAACTATAGACCCTATAGGTAATGATGGCTGGTACGCAACAGGTCAAATGTATGCAGGTGTGCAAGGAGAAGTAGGCCTACAGATCAAATTCTTCGGAACCCATCGCATCCATCTCTTCCGTCTCGGCGCAGCATTCCTAATCCAAGGAGGTTTTCCTAATCCGGTGTGGGCAGAAGGAAGAGCAGGTGTGCATTATAGTGTGTTAGGCGGACTATTTGAAGGCTCCGCTAACTTTAATTTTAGCGTAGGAGAAAAATGTACACCGCCGAGAACAGATCCATTTGGGTTTGCAGTAATTAATGAATTTATGCCTGCTAATGGCGCAACAAATGTCAGTCCTTTTACGCGTCCCAAGGTGAGTTTCAATCTACCGATTAACACCATACTGGAGATTCCAATTATGGAAGAAAATACGGATGGAGAAACCGTTCCTAGAATAGAGAAACTCAAGCCACTTATAAGTAAAGTAGAATTAAGAAATGCTAATAATAATCAACTAATAGAATTAATCAACCCAAGCTATTCTCTTAATTCTGATAGAACAGTAGCTACTATCAATAGAAAGAATCCACAAGAGAATAAGCGTTTAAAATTATATGTAAAATTATCTGCCACTCGACTAGAGAATGGAAGTTGGCAGGCTGTAAGATGGCCAGAAGCTGCTGAGAAGAGTGGTTACTGGAGTGAAGACTCCACAATCGTATTCAGGACAGGTGATCTACCAGAAAGAATTACTATGGAAATGGTGAAAGATGGAAATCCTATTCCTTTACAACGTTATTTTCTAAAGGGTGGACCAAATTATATAAGTAAAGGAAAGATATCATTTTTTGATGCACTCGGCAGTGCATACTTTAAGTCTTCAGATGAGAGTGGAAACTATACTTATAAGGTGAAATTTTATGACATGGATGGGTCAGATCCGTTAGTAACTCCGCTTACCCTAAATTATAATCAGACCGCAATCAACTTTGATATCCCTGCAGGATTACAAAATGATGAGATCTACAATCTACAAGTTGTGCGAGTGAAAAACACGAATACAGGGAATACAATTGTAGGAGGTGAAAATATCTCATTAGGCGATATTACTGGTATGAATCTATCCAATGATTTTCACCTAGGAGACAAATGGAAAGAATCATTTATGCTGAAATATGATGATATAAAATTTACCGGTTTGTTTAACAAAATGGATTTTGTTTCTAGAGCACGAAAACTTATCCCTGGAGAAGATGGGGGTGATCCTGATGAGACGATAGTATTGGTATACCCTTTCAAGACTTCTAAGTTCTCTACGCTACCAGAAAAACTACAGGGATCAGATGCAGATATGACGATGTTAACTTCAGGATCTGGAGAATTTACCTCAGCAGAACCGTGGGTAGAACTACGATCTGAAGAAGGATTTGACATTTTTGACCTTTTAGGATTTACAAAAGTGCATGATGGGAGAACATATAAGCGAGGGCCACTAGTTGCATTGATGCCAGACTTCAATAATAACTTCTGGAATTATAAAGCAAAATATGTATATCAGTCTATGTTACCATTTTTGAACCATATGAATTACAATAATAATCATGAATTTAATAGGACTACTGGGTCTCTAAGTTTTACAAGTAATCTTAGAGAACCTTCGATAAGAATTGTTCTAGATCGAGGGTCAGATCTCGATATTGTCGTTGATATTCCTCAAGCAGATAACCAGAGATTATTAAGTAGATACGAACTAGAAATGAATTTTATATCTAGTGATCCCAATCGTCCTTATCTAAGTAGATTCAAGACGATAGATCCTACCACTGTGAGACCTGGCTTAAGCGCATCTGAAGTACAAGCTGCATGGGATCAGACTGTTATGCAAATGGCCGAGGAAATGGAAGAGGAAATGGATGAGGAAAACTCTAGTAGTACAACAGGTTCCGGCATATCATTAGGCGGTATAACTGGAATAGGTGGGGCAACTATGGCAACTACCTTCGGATCAAGTCTAGGAAGCATGTTAGGCAATATAGATATTTCTGATATAGACTTCAGAGCGGTAACGAGATTCTACTATGATTTTAATGCTAAGGTTCAGAGAGACATTTCAGATTTCAAAGGCAAACTATTTGGCATGTATTATAACCACCTAAGCGCTAATATGGGTGATTTTAATCTTAATGCTGGATACTTCCAAAGAGAGCATTTACAAAATAGATATCCAAATCTAAATGCATTCATGAGTTACTGGACAGGAAGAAACTCTAGTCATTATGGTGTCACTAATAATCCGGGAACGTACAAGTTTAAAATGAATTATTTAATACAGGATGTAAATGAAATGTCCATTACTGACTGGAGCAGCCCTGATATCAACTTTAACATGAGTAACTAAATTGACATGAATATCCTAAAAATTTAAAATGATGAATTTCGAGATTATAAAGTTTTACAGTATCGCAATTTTACTACTAGTCTGGATCCAAGGTGTCGCGCAAAATGACACACTAAATATAGCGTTAAGTAATGTAAGAGTTCTTTCCGAACGAAGTGAACAATCTATTACCTTACGTTGGGCTCCATCTAGCCCTGAGCTCTGGCTTGCGACAAATAGGTATGGTTATGAAATTCAGCGAATGGAAGTTGATACCAATAATTTTGACACAGAATTATTTACTACGATAGCTAGCATGAAGCCAAATAAAAAATCAGAATGGGAAGCAATCCTAGAAGCAGAAGAGTTGCCCAAATATATGGCTGTAGGCTACGAGTGTATTTTTGGAGCATTCGAAAGCCTTGCTATGGGACAAGGTATCGGAGCGTGGGTAGCTCAGTCAGATGAGTTAAAACATAAATATTCGTTTGCCTTATTTGCAGCAGATATGGATCAGCGAACGGCTGAATTCTCTGCACTTAGATATAAAGATACTTCTATCGATAAAGGTGCGATCTATGTCTACAAAATTGTACCCAACATTCCTGATGAGGAGGCCATAAACTTCAGTGATGGTGTTGTCTTAGTGAATACAGAGATCAACATCTACCCGGCAGTTGTTATGAATGTACAGGAGAAAGAAAGCATGGTCGTACTAAGATGGTTAAGAGAGCCATATTATGGCAAGTATACCGCTTACTTTATAGAACGTGCGCCTAAGGGTGGCAGCTTTACAAAGTTACATGAGGAACCCTATGTACATGGTATGAGTAAGGATAGTCTAGTCTATAATCCATACATGGTATATATGGATTCTGTTGCAAACTACCAAGCTTACGATTATAGGATAACGGGTCTTACACCTTTTGGAGATACAGGCCCCTACTCGTCTACCTATTCTGGTATGGGTAAAGATCTTACACCTCCTCCATCGCCTATCTTAAAGGAAGCTATAAATACCCAAGGTGATGAAGTCAAAATAACTTGGGACTATACCGAGGATTCAGATCTTGCTGGATTTGACATTTATAGAGGACATCAGTATGAGGATAATTATTACAAGCTCAACAAAGAAATGTTGTCTGTCAATACGAGATCCTTTGTGGATGAAGCGGCACTTATACTCGACCGAAACTACTACTATGTAAGTGCTATAGATCAGGCGGGAAATAGATCTTCTTCTAGGATTATATATGGTATAATAGAGGATACTATCCCACCCTCTCCTCCCATGGGACTAGAAGGTAAGATAGACTCTAATGGTGTAGTAAGTATAAACTGGGATAAAAACCCTGAACATGATATCAAGGGTTATAAGGTGTTTTTTGCGAATGCTGATTATCATGAATTTTCGCTTAAGACGGGCAAGCATATCCCCCAAAATAATTTTACAGATACCATAAGTTTAAAGACCCTAACAAAAAGTATCTACTACAGAGTAATGGCTGTGGATAGACGGTATAACTATTCTAAGATGTCAGAAATTCTGGAGCTTAAAAAACCTGACACCATACCTCCTACCTCTCCTATATTTACAGATTACAAGGTAGAGAAAGATGCTATCGAACTCTCCTGGGCAAACAGTCACAGTAATGATCTCGCAAAGCATGTACTCATGAGAAGAACTGGAAAAGGCGACTGGAAAATACTTAAGGAATTTACTGATGAGACAGAAAGTTATAGAGATAAGATGATAGAAAATGGAAAATTCTATTCTTATAAAATTCTAGCTGTCGATGAGGCTGGATTGCATTCTAGAACTGCTAATGCCCTCGTGTTAGAAGCTGTAGATATTATTATGAAACCCGGCATAGAAAAACTTATCGCAGAAAAAGCCAATGAAAAAAATATCAATCTAAACTGGAGCTATCCCTTAAAAGGTAAATACCGGTTTGTTATATACCGATCAGAAGAAGAAGGCGGATTCGAACTACTTAAAGTACTCAAAGCAGATAAAAAAGATTTTATCGATACAAGAGCCCATAAAAACAAAATCTATAAGTATACGGTACAGGTAGAGTTTAGTGATGGGACACATTCTAAGTTTAGTCCTATTGTTGCTGTTAATTAGGTGTCGGGTTTTGGGTGTCGGGTTTTGGGTGTCGGGTTTTGGGTGTCGGGTTTTGGGTGTCGGGTTTTGGGTGTCGGGTTTTGGGTGTCGGGTTTTGGGTGTCGGGTGTCGATGTTCGTAATAGGCTGCGCCTATGGATCGGTATTCTTAATGTCTTTCCTACACTAGTTCCTGTTCCGATTGCCATAGGCCAAGCCTATTTGGAACCTCGATATTTTAGATTACGTAATATTTTTGCGCTAGGAATAGAAGCGGTATAGGCCATCAACTAGGGATACTGCATCAAGGATCGAGGAAGGCTGACGCAGGAAGACGAGTCGAGAATATGAGGTAGATCACTAGGGGGTGAGCCTGTAGTAGTGGATAGTCCGACCTCGTGTGAAGCTCTCGCGTTTAGCTATGAGGTAGCGCCCATATAAAATTCAAAATACAAAGTGGTACTGGAAGGATTATTGGAATCCATTGTAAGTATATCCGCCGTGATGCTTATATTACGACTTGAAAAAACGAAATACGATGGATAATAGACCTTGGTTAGCGCACTATCCGCCTGGAATAGCTGCGAATATAGATGAGAACAAACATACAGATCTCGTTTCTTTTATGAAGGATCAGATCAAATTATATGATAAACAGGAAGCTTTTGAGTGTTTTGGGAAGTCTCTTACATATCGAGAATTAGACAAGCTTGCGGATAAATTTGCTGGGTATCTCCAGTCGCGTGGCCTAGAAAAAGGAGATAGAATTGCTGTGATGATGCCTAACTTATTGCAGTATCCTGTGGCGCTGATCGGAGCATTGCGAGCGGGTCTGATTGTGGTCAATACGAATCCGCTCTACACGCCTCCAGAGATGAAACATCAGTTTACAGATAGTGCGGTGAAGGCGATTGTCATAGCTGAAAATTTTGCTGCGAATCTGGAAAAAATAATCGGCGAAACTTCTATAAATGTTATCATTACAACTTCTATAGGGGAGATGCTAGGAGGTATAAAAGGAGGCTTTATAAACTTCATGGTGAAGACTGTAAAAGGTGGAGTTCCAAAATATAATCTAGATAATACTATCAGTTTTAAAGAGGCCTTATCGCTGGGCGGCAAGTTTAAACTGAAGCCTGTAGAAAGCAATCCTGAAGATGTCATCCTACATCAATATACGGGAGGTACCACTGGCATTTCTAAGGGTGCGATGCTGACAAATAAAAATATACTAAGCAATATACAACAGATAAGAGGGTGGATGAGTACTACCCTTACGGACGGCAAAGAAGTTATGCTGACACCGCTACCTCTATATCACATTTTTGCTTTTACGGTGAACTTTCTAGGTATGATGAGCTTCGGTGTGAAGAATGTATTGGTCACAAATCCTAGAGATATAAAAGGTCTAGTGAAGGAGTTTACTAAAAATAAAATCAGTGTTGTAACGGGTGTCAATACGCTATTCCAGGCGATGCTTGCCAATGATGAATTCAGAGCTCTAGATCACAGCTCCCTGAAAGTGACAGTAGGCGGCGGAATGGCTGTACAAGATGCCATAGCGATAGATTGGGAAAAAGTTACGCAGTGTAAACTGAGTGAGGGCTATGGTATGACTGAAGCTTCACCTGTTGTATCTGTCAATCCAATAGATGGCAGTGCAAGACTGGGATATGCTGGTATGCCGCTCCCCTCTACAGATGTGAGGATCATGAAAGACGACGGAACGATCGGCGCTACAGGAGAGAATGGGGAGCTGCAAGTCAAAGGTCCGCAAGTAATGAAGGGATATTATAATCAGCCTGAGGCTACTCGAGAAGCCATTGTCGATGGCTGGCTAAATACAGGGGATATTGCACAGCTAGATGAAAAAGGTTACATCAAGATCGTGGATCGCAAAAAAGATATGATCCTCGTCTCTGGGTTCAATGTATTTCCTAACGAAATAGAAAACACGCTGATGCAACATCCCAAAATTGCTGAGCTTGCAGCTGTAGGAATTCCGAGTGAAAAATCTGGAGAGTGTGTCAAAATATTTGTTGTAAAAAAAGATAAATCACTCAAGGAAGACGAACTGATGCAGTATGCACGGGAGAATATGACTGGTTATAAAGTGCCAAAGGAAATAGAATTTGTAAAGGAATTACCAAAGTCTAATGTGGGGAAAATACTACGAAGGAAATTAAGAGATGGCGAGTAAACTTACGGTGAGCGTTATAGGATTATTCTTGATAGGGATAGTCTTATTTTCAAGTTGTAGCCAGAAAACCTCCTTAGCTGAGCGTGGTTTTGTACATGCCGTATATTTCTATCTGGAACAAGATCTTAGTGGAGAGCAGATCGCATTTTTTGAGGAAGGAATGAAAAAACTTGCTCAGGCGCCATCTATCAGTAAGACCATTTATGGTCCACCAGCTATGACGCCAAGGAAGCTTGTTGATAATACCTACGACTATGCTTTCATTGTGTTTTTTGAGAACAAGGCGGCGCATGATGCATATCAGGTGCATCCCTTACATGATCAGTTCAGAAAAGAGATAGAGGGCATTGTGAAGGATGTAAAAATCTATGATAGCATTTATGGGAAGTAATACCAATTCTAGTTTAGAATGACGGTAATTATTTATTTTGTTCTTCATGTTCCTTCGTTAAAAAGCCTCGCCGAACCTATGGGTTCTTTGCTAGCCCGCCCGCTAAGCGGTTCTCTCATTTAAAGCACTTTCGTACTTTATTCGACTACGTCGAACTCATTCGTTCTTGCCTTGATCCATTTTGAACAATTCTAAATCCTTTTCCGTCATCTAAAAATAAAAATGGTATAAGTATGTTATTAATTGCTATATAGTTACGAACAATAGAGTATTATAAGACTGTAGAAAATTACAACATTTAGTGTGTTTCCTCCTCCGCATATACGGGCACCTACTCCAATGGTGGAAATAAGTAATATCCTAAATCCTCTAAATTCATAAGCGTACAAAGCAGATGAAGATGTCTATATTTAATAGCACCTAGGCAAACACAAGCTTCAACAAATCATCCACCTTGCCTAGCGGAATAACTTCTATATCTAGCTTACTAACATCCACTCCCTTCATACTATACTTAGAGATAAATATCTTTTCGAAACCTAGACGGTTTGCTTCTTGGATTCTATTCTCTATTCTATTCACTGTTCGGATTTCTCCTGATAAGCCTATCTCTCCCGCAAAAGCATATTTGTTGCTGATAGATATATTATGATAGGAAGAAACAAGGGCCGCGACGATTCCTAGATCGATAGCAGGATCTACAATTTTCAGACCTCCCGCGATATTCATAAACACGTCTTGGTTACCATAGATGAGACCACACCTTTTTTCTAAGACGGCGAGTAACATACTCAGTCTTCTCAGATCGAAACCAGTAGCAGATCTTTGAGGTGTACCATAGACTGCCGTGGTAACAAGTGCCTGACATTCTATCAATAAAGGTCTATTTCCTTCCAGCGTAGCAGAGACTGCTGATCCACTCAGTCGCTCATCACTTTGTGCTAGTAGCAATTCTGATGGGTTACTCACTTCCCTCAGTCCCTTAGCATGCATCTCGTAAATACCTATCTCATCTGTGGAACCAAACCTATTCTTTATACCCCTAAGTATTCTATAATTGTAATGCTGGTCTCCCTCATATCTGATGACTACATCTACGATATGCTCTAGTAACTTAGGACCAGCTATGGTTCCTTCCTTCGTAATATGCCCAATGATAATAATAGGTGTATTCGTTTCTTTAGAAAACCGCTGTAGCAAAGCGGTACATTCTCTTATCTGTGAGATAGATCCTGCTGTAGCATCTAGATGCGGCGTATAGACGGTCTGAATAGAATCTATAACGATAAGTCCTGGCTCCGATTTCTCTGCCTCTTGTAGTACTTTGATAAGATTTGTTTCTGTCAGAATAAAACAATCTGTATTATGGACGCCTATCCTATCTGCTCTAAGTTTCAACTGTTCCATGCTTTCTTCACCAGAAACGTACAGGACGGAAGCCTCTAATCTCAAGGCAGACTGAAGTAAAAGTGTAGATTTACCAATGCCTGGTGCTCCTCCTAATAATATTAATGATCCTAGGACAATGCCTCCGCCTAATACCCTGTTAAGTTCTTCATCCTTGGTACGTAATCTTGAATTCTTTCTAACAGGAATATTGTTAATGTTAAAAGACTGAGTTGGTATTTTCTTATCTTTTGAAGACCATGAGCTACTTCGAGCAGCTTTGCCGCTCGATTTGACTATTTTTTCCTCCACATAGGTGTTCCATTCTTTACAAGAAGCACACTGACCTGTCCACTTAGCGGCCTCATGACCGCAATTTCTACAAAAAAACGCAATTTTATCTTTCGCCAAGGTATTTTAATTTATTGATTATCATTTAGTTATAAAAAAAATATATTTTTTTTATGGAAAAATAGTGACTTGTCTGAAACCTACCGTCTTAAATACATAATAGGATGAATTAATGTCTAAAAGTAAGACTTATATTCATATCTATATCCATAAACTAGTTAACGTAGATTGTTTTCAATTGGTTTTTTGGGGTTATGCAGGGTATCTGGCTTTTGGCTAGTGCCCTGTCTTTTTTTACACTATACTGAGATTATTTCTATTTCTTAAGACTATCTATGAGCTCAATAAGATTAGCGTAAGAAACTAATTGTCTATATCTCTGATTTACAATAACGGAAAATGAAAATTTCTTACGTAGTAGCTGCTATTCTTTTACTTATTACGGCTTTAGCGTGCAGTAAAAAGTCGCTCCATGTAAAACAAGCTGCTACTCATCCCATTACCAAATATGAAATTAAGGATTCTGTATTTTTTGATTTAATTTCATCAGATACTCCACCACATCAAGGATTAAAGGAATATACAATCACCATAGAAAAATCAAATGATACACTCTACAGGGCACACTATTCCTGTTCTATCGAATATTTTCTCGATTGCGCTTGTCAAGTAGAAGATGACTCTAAACCCTCTCCTTTCAGCATTGAATATAAAGTATACCACAATATTCAATTCAGCAATAATGATAATATAGAAATAGTTAGCGTAGAACAAGCAAAACAAAAATTAGTAAAACTCTACGAAAAAAATAAACTTGAAGAAAGCTGTACTTCTCTAAAAAAGAATGCGAAAAAATACATAGGTAATCCGAAAAGCTTAGAAAATAAATTTAAATATATGCTCTCTCATATTCATCGTTATGATAAGTCTAAATTTGCGGCTTCAAAAAAATCCCTAAACAAGTCAAGACATCTTTCTATTGATGCCCAGAATGTCACCCCCTTTTCAAACATATCTGATGCAGTGTTTATAAATGATTCGAAGAAAAAGGAACTCAACATATGGAAAACTAATCAAGTTGTAGATCATCATATAGAACTAGAAATCTTAAACCTTAGTCAGCATAATACGGAAAAATCGATTGAGGATATTGGAAATAATTTTCTAAATAAACAACTAAAATTCGAATCTATTCACGATATGTTATTTGAATACCAATCTTATGAACTAGACGAAATATCTTCTGCTCTAAAAATGTATACCCTTAAACTAAGAACAGAGAATGGTCACATCAAACATCACATGTATAGATCAATAACGGCAATATAAAATTTTCCTATTTTAAAAATCATGTGATATTATTCACACCGCTACCAGGCTTATTGTAAAACCTCCTTGCTATTTACAATATCGGCAAGTCTATACGCACTATTGTCCCTGCAGGAGAACCATCTTTGCTTCTAAGATCCTCATAGCGAAGTTTATATTTTTTGCTGTATTTCTGGAGTCTATCTTTAATAATTTGTACTCCATAAGATTTATGATCAGCTCGTTTATCTTGTATTCCAGTATTTCTCCCTACTCCATTATCTTCTATTTTACATGTAATCTGATTTTCCTTTTGCTCTATTTCTATCGTCACCATTCCCTGCGTCGGCTTAGGAACAACGCCATGAATAATCGCATTTTCTAGGATAGGTTGTATTAGAAAAACTGGGATTTCTAGCTCCTGGTCTAAGGTATCATCTATAAGAAATGTAAAGTCAAACTGGTCTTTTTTTCCAAGTCTTTCTAACTGCATATAGTTTTTGAGAAATTTTATCTCATCCTTTATGGTCAATTTTTCTTCCTTACTAGATCTTAGCATGATCCGCATAAGCTGAGCAAACTGATTCAGGTATTTTCGAGCCTCTTTATTTTTATTCGTGGCAATGAGACCTTGGATAGAATTCAGAGCATTAAATAAAAAATGTGGATTCATCTCCAGTTGTAAGACTTTCTGCTCTGACCGTAAAAGTTCATTCTCTAGCTTTAGTTTACGCCTTTCTTCTTGCCATTTTTTATTAGTCGTTTTCTCTCTCCATAAAGAAAGCAACGCTAATAAAAGTAAGGTGAAAATAATAGATAATATAATCGGCCAGTAGGTATCTGATAGCTCATGTGCTACATTGAACTCGTGATGGATAGGCAGAGAAAATTCATCTCCTACAACTACTCTTGCATACAGTTTGTGTCTACCTGAGGTAAGATTACTAAGTTCTAGTAGCTCTGCTTCAGCTAATTGCCAGTTTTTACCTTTATCCAGTTTATACTGATACTGAACCTGAGAGGGTGCCGCAGGATAATAGCTTGTAAATCTGAAGGCACGTTCCTTATTAGACGAGCTCTCTTGTTCCTCTATATACATTGCTAGCTTATCAATATTCTCGTATGTATTATTAAGTATAATCTTATTTCCATCAGCGATCCATAGGTTATTTATGGGATCCATTGTTATGTCAATATTATTGTTCTCAGAAAAATATAATAAACTCCGTTTGTAACTGGCAAGATCATATGATATCAATTTTTCCCCATCAGAAACCAGTAGATTATTGTCTACCATATATAGGTCTGTTACTTCTTGAGGCAAATCTAGATCTTGTAAAAATAATTGTTTAGCAGCAGTACCGTCCCAAGTCCATAAGCCGTCGGACGCTGTGCCTACGAGCAGTAAATTATCAGGCATAAGGACTAAGGAACTTATGTGTGACGGGAAAGAAGCGCTAAAGCTCCAGCTATCACAAGACCTAACCAAGGTATTACTTATTGCATAGTAACGCTCATTATTATACACTATAGAATCTCGAACCGACTGGTTGGGAAAGGTTTTTAGAAAATCACATTTGCACTTCTTATTAGAGATGTTTGTAGACTGCCACATATAATTATCATAACTGAGTTGTTTTCCATCTTCTAGAATACTCAGTAAGTTATTATCGAAAGACAGCTGAGTTATAACCACTTTTCTAATGAATAAGGTATCATTCGCCTGAAGAAAACTTATCAGGAAAAAATAGCAAAGGGCGATTGTTATTTTATTTCTTTGTTTTGTATTCAACTTTTATAGATGGTATATGTTAGACCGTTAATAGCTCAAACAATTAAAGTCAAGATAGAAAAATAAGGAATAAATATGAAGGTAGCAATAATATCCTCAAGTGTGAGAGAAGGTAGAAACACACATAAAGTGTCTAAAGGTATAGCATCACGACTAGAGGCTATTAATGTATCCTATGAGCTAGTAGATCTGAAAATCCATCATTTGCCAGCTTTGGCACATACCTATGAGAATCATCCTAATCCTAGCGCTGAGATGAAGGAACTATCTTCTATTCTAGAATCTTCCAATGCAATGATTTTTGTTTCTCCGGAATATAATGGCAGTTTTTCTGCACCGCTCAAAAATATGGTAGACTACTATGCTAAAGGCCCTTTCGAAGGAAAAAGTATAGGTGTAGCTACCGTAAGTTCAGGCCCTATGGCTGGGATGCGTGCAGCCATGCAGATGCAGTTATTGATACTAGGATGCTTTGGACACCCTATGCCTGATATGCTATTGACAGGAACTGTTAACAGTAAGTTCGATGATAATGAGGAGATCTCAGACGAGGCTTACAAAGAGAAAGTGGATAAGTTTTTAGCGGAATTTGTCAAAGTGGCTGGTGCGTTGAATGGTGTTAGGTAATTTAATTTAAGCAAAAGCAGAAATACATTTTTTACTACTAATAAGTGAGGTGTAGATAATTCTTGGAACCAGATGGAGGTATAAGAGTTTGTAGTTTCAAACTAGAAAGAGCGAAGTGAATTATAAACTATTTATATTTTTTACTGAATTTTCTAGACAATTCCTTAATGCCTATTTTAAGACCATTCATCTCATCTTCATCATATCGCTTCACAACACCAAAAAAAGCTTTTACAAAAGAACCAGTTGTGGCTCCTTTTACCGGATTATAACCTGCACCGTAAGTATCCGTAAATCCTTTAATAAATTCATTCTCAGCATTATTTATTTTATAACTTAAATCATGTCTATTGTAAGTAACGTAGACATATTTCTCTTCCGCTATTTCATAATCTAAGGAAATATAATTTAAATCATGATCAACAAATACACTATCTCTTTGTCCTTCTCTAAATTTTACAAAATCATCACCTTTAACAAAAACAACTCTGCTGTAATTATAGTTCTCTTCAAAAATCTCAATATATCGTCGTATAAATGAATCATGCTCAATTGCTACCTCTTCATATTTCTTCCTCATTCTTTCTCTCAGATCAGCAGGTACTTTTTCAGATTCCGATAATCGTTTATATTCTAAAGTTGAAGTGCTTAAATTAAACAACCTTACAACCAAAGCGCCTTCCTTTATGCACAGTACTGCCTCTTCCCTAGTATCTTGCCCTATCAGTCCTTCAACTGCAAAACATGAAATAAAACCTATTAATATGAAAATCTTATACATCATAATATTTATAAAACAAAAATCGAACTATTAGATCAATAATAAACCCTAATTTCTGTTAAAAAAATGCTAAATCAGGGGTTTATGTTTTCTAGGTATCGCCAAAGCTAATTAAATTCGTAGCGCAGAAGCAGAACACCGTCGATATTATTGAACATTCTAAACATTTTTTATCAAATTTGTGGCTTTTGTAAGAACGTAAAGAAACTATCATAAATCTATATAATTATGGACGTAGCCATTGACATAGAAGCCTTAAACCAACAGATATTCCAGGAAAGTGCTTTCATAGAGACGCTGAACGAGTCAAGTTCTAAGGTCATCGTAGGACAAAAGTACATGCTAGAGAGACTATTACTCGGATTATTAGCCAAAGGACATGTATTACTAGAAGGACTACCTGGCCTTGCTAAGACGCTTTCCATAAAGACCTTATCGTCAGCTATAGACGCAGATTTTAAGCGAATACAGTTTACGCCAGATCTATTGCCTGCCGATATCGTAGGTACGATGATCTATAATCCTAATAAAAATACATTCGATGTACGTAAGGGACCCATCTTCTCTAATTTTATTCTAGCAGATGAGATAAACAGGGCTCCGGCAAAGGTGCAATCAGCACTGCTAGAAGCAATGCAAGAAAGACAGGTAACCATAGGGAATGAGACCTATAAGCTGGAGGAGCCTTTCCTTGTGCTAGCAACTCAAAATCCGATAGAACAGGAAGGAACCTATCCCCTACCAGAAGCTCAGGTAGATCGATTTATGCTGAAGGTGAAAATAGATTATCCAGAAAAAGAAGACGAACGTCAGATTATCAGGAAGGTAATATCTGGAGAAACAATGCAAAAAATAGAAGCCGTCATCAGGCCTGAGACCATACTCAAAGCTAGGGAACTAGTCAACAAAATTTACATGGATGAAAAAATAGAAAACTATATCCTAGATATTGTATTCGCTACGAGACATCCAGAAAAGTATAATCTCTCTAAACTTAAACCTCTTATCACTTTCGGTGGATCTCCTAGGGCATCTATCAACCTTGCATTGGCGTCGAAAGCATACGCATTCATCAACAGAAGAGGTTATGTAATCCCTGATGATGTACGTAATATATGTCAGGATGTACTGCGACATAGAATAGGAATAAGTTACGAAGCTGAAGCCGAAAACATCAGCCAAGAAGATATTATCAAAGAAATATTAGATACGGTAGAAGTACCCTAATGGACGCAACAGAAATCCTAAAAAAAGTTAGGAAGATAGAGATTAAGACCAAGGGTCTATCTAAACATATCTTCTCAGGAGAGTACCATAGTGCTTTCAAGGGTCGGGGTATGTCTTTCAGCGAAGTACGGGATTATCAGTATGGAGATGATGTGAGAAATATAGACTGGAATGTTACAGCGAGAGCGGGCTCACCATTTATCAAGGTGTTCGAAGAAGAGAGAGAGCTTACTGTAGTATTCCTCATTGACATGAGTAAGTCCTCCTACTTCGGGACGAACACGCAGTTCAAGAATGAAATCATGACAGAGATAAGTGCCGTAGTTGCCTTCTCTGCCATGAACAATAATGATAAGGTGGGGGCTATCTTTTTTACAGATAGAATAGAAAAATTTATCCCGCCCAAAAAAGGAAAAAAACATATCCTCAGAATCATCAGAGAACTTATCTATTCTAAACCTGAGGGAAAGGGAACAGATATAGGACAGGCACTTAGATATCTAAATAATGTACAGAAGAAAAGAAGTATCGCCTTTCTGTTTTCTGACTTTATGACTAAGGGTTATGAGAGTGCGCTGAGCATTGCAGGTAGAAAACATGATATTATAGGCATGCACTTGTACGACGAGAAAGAAGAAAAATTACCGAAGGTCGGGCTACTGAGTGTACAAGATGCCGAGACGGGAAAAGTGATAGAAATAGATACTAATAATCGTCGCGTGAGAGAACAATACGCATCTTGGTTTACTGAAAATATCCAATATCTGAAAACTAACTTTTCTCAGAACGGACTAGATACCTTAAGTATAACAACAGATGGCGATTATGTAAAATTATTACTCAAATTTTTCAAAAGAAGAGGCCGTTGAGAATAGTTTTATTTGTCATATCATGTTTGTTTCAGTTTAGCGCATCATCGCAGATAAGCTCGGTAACTGTGCTTTCGCAGGATACCATCGAGATAGGAGAACCTTTCCTTTTACAATTTAAAATTTCAAGTCCTAAGCCTGAGTATATCAAAAACTTAGAGCTCAGTTTCGTAGATAGTATTATTAATCTTAACAGCTCTTACAAAGATAGTTTAGAGACGGTCTACTACGCTGATTTTGAAATATCAGACTATGGCGTATGGCCCAATAATGAAAAAACGTTTACACCAGAGTTAGCCCAATGGAAGAAAAATGGTAATAGTTTTCTACTAGAAATCCAGATGAACGGCGTTATCTGGGATTATGGAGTTTTTCAGATTCCTGGACTAGAGGTAGCTTATGATGATACCGTCACTAGACAAATCAGGACGCAGAATCCTGTGTTGTTTGTTCTACCGCCAGCAGGATTTGCTCCTCAGGATACTACAGAGGCGATCGCTGGCATCAAACCTATAATCACGGAAGAAAAGACAATAGAAGATTATTTATGGATTGCATATCTTCTGGGTGCATTACTTTTATTTGCACTACTATTTTACTTTATCAAGAAGCTAGGCAATGAGGCATTAGAAATAGAAGAAGCTCCGGTAGAGGTGCGTCCTGCTCATATCATTGCAAACGAGAAATTAAGCTCTTTGCAACAGGACCAGATCTGGAAAGAAGGGAAAATAAAATCATATCAATCACAGCTTACATTTATCATAAGAGAGTATCTGGAGAACAGATATGATATCCATGCCCTAGAATCTACAACTGATGAAATTCTAAAAGATATCCGACAGCAAGATTTTGATAATACTTACGAATCAGATCTGAAGCAGATCCTGACCATCGCCGATCTTGTAAAGTTTGCTAAAGCAAAACCTTCTGATGATATACACGAAAGTTTTCTGCACAAAGCGGTAGCATTTGTCGAGGGCACTAAATTAATTCCTACAACAGAACCAGAAGATGAGTAGTCTGTGGGGTGACATACATTTTCAGAATCCAGTATTCTTTCTATTGTTACTGGCGATTCCACTAATCCTATTTTGGAAATGGTATAAGAAGCCAGAGGGCTCTGCTAACTTTACAATTTCTGATCTTCATGGCTTAGGTACCTCTTCATCTCTTAGGTCTAGATTAAGAATATTGATTCCTATATGTAGAGCCATTGCTTACAGCTTATTAGTGATCGCTATGGCCAGACCACAACTCACACTGAAAGAAGAAGAGGTCAAGGCGGAGGGAATAGACATCATGCTGATTATGGATCTTTCGTCTAGTATGTTGGCTAAAGATTTTGAGCCTGATAGACTATCTGTAAGTAAGCAAGTGGCGCAGACTTTTGTCGATAAGCGGCAGTATGACAGGATAGGTCTTGCTGTTTTTGCTGGAGAAAGTTTTACACAATGTCCCATAACTACAGATCACAGAATTCTGAAAACCTTTCTAGAAAATCTAGAATGTGGTATGCTAGAAGATGGTACCGCGATAGGTATGGGACTGGCCTCAGCAGTAAACAGACTGAAAGAAAGCGAGGGCAATTCTAAGGTAGCTATCCTTCTTACGGATGGTGTCAATAATGCTGGTTATATAAAACCTATGACTGCAGCAGAAATAGCAAAAGAGATCGGAGTAAAAGTATATACCATAGGTGTGGGAACGCTGGGCAATGCGATCTCTCCTGTAAGTAGAAGGAGTGATGGAAGATATGTGTTCGGTATGGCTAAGGTGGAGATAGATGAGAAGTTATTAGATGAAATTGCCAAGTCTACTGGAGGGAAATATTTCAGAGCGACCTCAGAGCAAAAGCTAGAACAAATATATGAGGAAATAGATAGACTGGAGAAAACTGAGATAGATGTAACAGTGTTTAAGAGATATTCTGAGGAATTCAGAAAGTTTCTATTTTGGGGCATTCTACTTCTTGTTATTGAGTTTATTTTGAGTCATTTTTTATTAAGAAAAATACCATAAGATATTGTTTAGATTTGAAGACATATTAGGCATGTACGCCTTGGTTGCAGTACCGATTATTTTTGGTCTGTTATTCCTGTCTTTGTATCTAAAGGAAAAGCAGATGCAAAAGCTAGCGAGCAGCGGACTTCTATCTAGACTGATTCCTTACTGGTCTAAGAATAAAGAGTGGATAAAAATTATTCTATTCAGCTTAGCGACTGCTTTCTTAGCAGCAGCCTGGGCTAACCCACAGTGGGGAACAAAAAAACAAAAAGTAAAAGCCAAGAGTTCTGATATCATCATAGCCTTAGATATATCCCAGAGTATGATGGCAGAAGATATCTCTCCTAATCGATTAGAGCGATCAAAGCGTATGGCGACCCAACTTATAAAATCTCTAAGAGGAGAAAGGATAGGGCTTATATATTTTGCTGGTAGTGCTTATTTACAGATGCCACTAACAAACGATTATGCTGCAGCAGAAATATTTATCAAAAGTGCCAATACTAACCAAGCTGGTACGCAAGGAACTGCTATTGCTGATGCAATAGAATTAGGGGTCTCTGCATTTACAGATGAGAAAAATTCTCAGAAAGCCATGATCATTATATCGGACGGTGAGAACCATGATACGGAAGCAGTTATTGCGGCTAGAGAAGCTAATGAAAAAGGAACCTTTATCTATACAATAGGTGTAGGTACAGAAGAAGGTGGCCCTATCCCGGTCATGAATAGAGGAAAAAAAGAATACAAGGTAGATAAGTCTGGATATCCTGTAAAGTCAAGTCTTAACATTGCTGCCATGCAAGATATTTCTGCAGCAGGTCAAGGAGAGACCTACCTACTTAATCAGGGAGATCAGCTCATTACTGACTTAAAAAAAGAACTTAATAAATTAGAAAAAAAGGAAGTAGAGCAAAGATCTTTTTCTGATTATGAAAGTTATTTTCAATACTTCTTGATAGTAGGAATTATTTTACTTCTACTAGAGTTTCTAATAAGCAATAGAAGGAAAAACAAAATCGTTTCTGAATAGATATGTTAGGTAAACTAAAAAATATAAGTTTATTGCTCGCAGCTTTTGCCATAAGCAGTATTGCTTTGCCATCTCTCAATGCTCAGTCAGCACACAAGCTGTTAAGAAAAGGTGACAAGTATTACGAGGTAGGGGAATATGGACTTGCCGAGCAGAGTTACAGGAAATCACATGATAAAAAGAAGAATTCTAAAAGTACTTTTAACCTGGGAAATTCCATCTATAACCAAGAGCGATATGAAGAAGCTATTCAGCATTTTCAGAGTGCTGCAGTAGCTGCAAAATCAGATAGAGAAAGTGCAGGAGCTTATTACAATCTAGGAAATTCATATTTTAAGAATCAGCAAATAGATGAGGCCATAGATGCCTACAAACAATCCTTACGACTGAATCCTACAGATGAGGCCGCTAAATATAATCTACTTGTATCGAAGGAGGTCAAGAAGCAGATGGAACAACAACAACAAGAGCAGCAACAAGACCAAGAACAGCAGGAGGATGGAGAAAAAAGCGAAGAGCAAGAGCAACAAGAAGGAGAAAATCAAGAACAGCAAGAACAAGAACAGGGTGAGGAAGGCGAAGAACAAGAGCAGCAAGAATCCGAGCAAGATAGTACCCAACAGATGGAAGAAGGTGGCATGTTCGATAGTACTAGATTAGACAAGCAAGAACTAGACAGTCTAGATGCGGCCAAACTATTACAGATAATAGAAACTGAAGAACAGAAAGTGCAAGAAAAACTTAGGAAATATAATTCCAATAGAAAGAAACAGGAAAAAGATTGGTAAACGAACTAAAGCCCAAAACTTATGAACAAGTCCACGTATGTCAAAATAATAGTGAGCACTTTACTTCTGTCCATCTCACATAGTTGTTTATGGGCTCAAGATGATACTAGAAAGTTTACTGTAGAAATATCTAATGATTCTATCTTGATGGGTAACCAGTTTAGCATAAAGTATACGCTAGAAAATATAGAGGGTGAATTCGAAGCACCAGAATTTACGGACATGGATATAATCAGTGGTCCTAACGTTAGTTCTAGTTTTCATGTTGTTAATGGCGTGAGTAGTTCTTCTAAAATATACACCTATATTTTACAAGCTCGTAAAGAGGGGGAGACAATCATCGATCCTGCTTACATTCTAGGGGACGAACCTTTAGAAACTGATTATGTCAAAGTAAATGTCTATCCTAATCCTGAAGGTATTCGCCAAAATAATAATTTTAAGAATTCGGGGACAGAGTTTTTCTTTTCATTTCCAGGAGACGATTTCTGGGGTAGAAAGAATCCACCCATAAAGGAAGAACCTAAAAAGAAAAAATCAAAAAGAGTATTGAAAAAGCTATAATATGAAATCACTTTCTATATTCATATTATTCTTAATGGTTCAATCCATACAAGCGCAAGATGTTAGTTTCATAGCAAGAAGTAATGCAAAAAAAGTTCTAGAGGGCTCTTCATTTACTGTTGAGTATATCATAGAAAATGGAGATGCTACATCTTTTACTCCACCTTCTTTTAAGGACTTCAAGCAAACTGGTGGCATGTCTACTAGTAACTCTATGGTCATTGTCAATGGACAAGTATCTAAGACAACGACTTACTCTTTCCAACTTACATCGGTGAAGCAAGGCAATTACAAAATAGCTCCAGCAACTATAGTTGTAAATGGAAAAACTATCAAGTCTAATAAGGTATCTGTATATGTTCTGAAGCGAACCGCTGCACAAAAAGCACAAGCTGCGGCTAATGATAAAAAAGCCTTTATCAAAATAGAAGTTAGTGATACGACAGCTTATATCGGACAACAAATTGTTGTCGATTACAAGTTGTATACCCAGGTAGATATACGCTCCTACGATTTCATACAAAGACCTAATTATGATGGCTTCTATGCAGAAGATCTCAGAAACTCTAGAAGTAATTACGACAAAGAAATATACGAAGGTGAAGAATATTTTGTCAAGAGTGTAGACAAGGTAGCACTGTTTCCTCAGCAAACAGGTACTTATCCATTAGGACCTTATAATTTTAAACTAGGGGCGTCTACAGGTAAAAACTCTGGAGGGTTTATCTTTTCTAATAGACTAAAATATTTTACCTCTTCATCTAACCAGGTGAGAATATACGTAGACAACTTACCTGCAGGTGCTCCAGAAAGTTTTTCTGGTGCCGTAGGAAATTATCAAATGCAATCTGTAACGGATAAAAATTCTATTACTATAGATGATGCATTCGTTGTAAGAATGGAAATTTTAGGAGATGGGGATGGAAAAACGATAACTGCACCCAAACAAAGTATGGATGCTAACTTAGATATCTATGATCCTAATGTTATAAGAGATGAAACTTTCGATGTTACCGGAGGACTAAATAACAGAAAAACGTTTGAGTATATAATTGTCCCGAAGAAAAAAGGACGTTTTAAGATAACACCTAAGTTTAGTTATTTTGATGTAGATAGTAATGTGTATCGCACCATACAAAGTAATCCCATGAATGTATCTGTCGCAGCAGGAAGTGGCATTGCGCTAACTCGAGAGGACCAAAAGCTGAGTAAGTTAGAACTAGCACCCGCAAAAACAAATACTAGTCTACAGACCAAGGACAAATACTTTTTCGCCTCACCAGGATATTATGGAATACTTTGTTTAGGTTTATTTTCTATAATGGGGATTTTGTTTGCTAAAAGAAAGAGAATACTAGAAGACAGAATAGACCCTAATATCAAAAAATCTATGGCCGCTCAGTCGGTAGCACAGAGGCGACTAGCAGGAGCACAGGCAATGATCGATAAGGGACAACCCAAGGAAGCTTATGGCGAAATATCTAATGCTATCAAACAATATTTTACGGATAAGTGGCAGGCAGATTACAGTGAATTAAATGGAGTCACGATGCAACACATTCTCGAAGAAAATAAAATCGCTTCTAATTTGCAGGAGCAACTAGCACAGATTATAAAAGCTACAGAAATGTCAGTTTACGCTGGTGGAAGCCTTTCCTCGGTAAGTGAAAGCTACAAACAAGCAGAATCATTTATCAGTGCTCTAGAAAAAGTATAATTCAATCTGCATGAAAATGCTAATTTTTTCATCATATCAATTAATACCATTTCTATTTTTAGATGATGGAAAAGGATTTAGAATTGTTCAAAATGGATCAAGGCAAAAAACGTAGGCGAACCCATAGGTTCGGCGAGGCTTTTTAACGAAGGAACATGAAGAACAAAATAAATAATTACCGTCATTCTAAACT
>Ga0209187_1000866_pt1 | contig 42902 bp, 41 predicted proteins | sample BantaG_FD_187430 | JGI IMG/M metagenome (GOLD analysis project Ga0209187, IMG submission 187430) | Marine algal microbial communities from Bantry Bay, Ireland - BantryBay_4 metaG (SPAdes) (version 2) | ecosystem: Host-associated > Algae > Red algae > Unclassified | place: Bantry Bay, Ireland...
CGTATAGCACTAAATATCATAAAACTGAATAAAACAGGCAAAACATCTCAAAGAGTAAAACGTAAAAAAGCAGGATGGTCTATGAATTTTTTGGAAAAACTACTCAAATTATAACCCGATTGACCTGATATTTGATCCCGATTTACCACCCTTTATAAATACTTTACAGACTATAGATGATGGTTTCGGTTATTGGGTAAAAGTTACTAATGCAACCGTATTAAATACTTCGGGTATTTGCATAGCAGATGATTTTAGAAAACCATTAGATGCTGGTTGGAATTTAATTGCTTATCCTCCTATAGCACCGCAGTCACCAAATGTTTATTTTGCAGACTTAATTGCAAATAACAATTTAGAAAATGTAACAGGTTTCGAAGATGGTGTTTTAACTTTCAACCCTGCAATACCAGATTTCCTAAATACCTTACAACTAATGAGTAATGGTTTTGGGTATTGGGTAAAGGTTACTAATTCTGCTGCTAAAACAAACGCTGACCTTACCAATGTTTTCAGCTTTTTTTATGGCACTAGTAATTTACCTGCGAGTGAAAAAATATCAGTACTTAATGAAGCAGAAGAAACAATAGCAATAATAAATGCAATTGAAGCTGGCTGCTTAATGACCACACCAATTTATGGAGATGATAAGACCACTATTACGAAAGAATATGTCAATATAGGTGAAACATTACGTTTTAGTTGGAATGGCCAAATTGCAGATTTTATCAGTACTTTTAAAGGAGATTATGGAATTGAGCAAATACATCTTGAGTTCAGGTTAGAAAGTGAATTGACATCTACAGTTAATGTCTTTCCAAATCCATTATCAGAAAGAGCAAGTATTATTTACAATTCCACAAAGTCTGATATTGTAACTATTGCTCTTTTTGATGCTTCTGGTAAACAAATAATTACCTTGTTAGAAAATCAAACGCTACAAACGGGCGTAAACACAATAGAATTAAATGCCAAAGATTTAGTTTCAGGTATTTATTTTTTAAAAGTACAGGGCAGAGAAGATAATGCCATCAGAAAATTAATGATTACAAAATAGATTTTAAATACTTTTTTTTAATAATATAATAAATAACAAGTTATGAAGAAGACCTCGTCATTAATTTTTATGTTAGTAACCTATGCTTTTTTGCTAAATGCACAACCTTCAGAATTTGATTTCATACCAAATAATGTTTTTGGAACTGTAATTGCAGAAGTGCAAATAGATGGAATGGCTGCTTCAGGAAATGATTATATTGCTGCTTTTGATGAATATGGAAATTGTGCAGGAACAGTTAAACTAACCGAGTATAACGGGCAAACATTTTGCACACTTTTAGTTTATGGAAATGATGTTACTACTCCTGATGAAGACGAAGGTATAGATGATGGAGAAACTTTTACATTCAGACTTTGGGCAGAAAAAACAGGAGTGATTTTAGATCATCCAATTGACATTAAACCAGTAACAGAATGGAATTCTGGTCTTAATGGTTTCCCCGTACCTGGCTGGAATTTTGCTGATGGAAAGCAGATTGGTTTTGATAGTTCAATTACTAATGTTTACAACCTTGCCGATAATTACAACAATTCTATTACTGTGTTTCCTAATCCTATAGTTGATAAAGCTAATATTGTTTACACTATTGAAAAGTATGATAGCGCCGTTACAATTGCTGTTTTCGATGCTACTGGTAAACTACTTGTTACTTTATTAGAAAATCAAATATTACATGCTGGTGAACACAGGATAGAATTAAATGCTAACAATTTAACATCCGGTATTTATTACCTTAAAGTGTTTGGTAAAGAAAGTAACATCATTAAAAAATTAATGGTAACACATGGCTTTTAAACAATTAGCAAAAATATATAGGTAAAATAATTTATAAGTTATATAAAATACATCACGAAAAAGATTATACTATTGCACGTTGTGTTATTAGCACTTATTTCTATACTAGTAGCACAACCTTCATAATTTGATTTCACACCAAACAATACTTTTGATATAGTAATTGAAGAACTGCAAATAGATGGAGCGGTTGCTTCAGGAGAAGATTACATTGCTGCATTTAACGTAGATCAAAATTGCGCAGAAGCTGTTCAGTTAAATAGCTATGAAGGGTAAACTTTTTGTACACTTTCGATTTATGGAAATACTACTACTACTTCTGATGATGAAGGTATAGATGCAAGAGAAAATTTCACATTCAAGCTTTGGGTGCCAGCTACCAGAGAGATTTTAGATAATCCTATGAATAACCAACCATTAGCAGGGTGGTATGCAGGTTCTAATGGTTCTTTAGTGCCTAGTTAGTATTTTGCTGATGGTAAAGTGATCATTTTTATGTGAATTAATGGTTAAGACCCTTACCCAAACTGTAATGGGGAACCAGATGAATGTAATATTTGTAATGGTTGTGGGCCAGCCACTTGGTATGCCGATATGGATAACTTTGGAGACCCTAATAACTCTACACAAAGGTGTAACATACCTGATGGTTTTGTTTCTAACAATAAGGTGATGCAAAAATAAGTAAGAAAAAGGAAAGTGATTGTTTTTAATGTTGATTTATAAAATAACCTTAAAAAAATTAATTTAGTAATTAAACTATTTACGTTAAAAAGCCTCTTACCTAAAATAATTAATCAAAATATCAGTTTAGCCTGTAATGAAATATCTATTAACAATAGTAGTACTAATATCAATTACCTTTTCTGCCTGTCAAAAAAATCCTTTGTGGGTTGGCAAAAAAGAATTTACCACTTATCAATATCGCTATATGGAAAATGGTGATCCGGAAATATCGGAACAGCCCACCAACCATAGCCCTTTTGTGGAGGTTGGAAGCGCCAAAGCTATACAAGCTGGTGAAGATAATGTAGTGATTGTTTTAGACGGTATTAGAGTAAGCTCTAATCAAAATAATTTTATTATAAACGAAATTACCATTAGCGAAAACGATGGCAACGGTTGGGATGTTCAAAATGAATTTTCGAGTATTAATACTAGTACAGATGTGGCGGTAGATGTTGCAGCAGTTTTAGTGCTGGATATGAGCAGCTCTTTGGTAGAATTAATACCGGATATTAAAACCTATGCCAAAGGTTTTGTAGACAAAATAGTAGCAGGCACACCTGATTCTAAGGTTGCCGTAATATTCTTTTCTTCAAAAAGTGCCATTTACCAAACAGAATTTTATTCGGCTGATAATGCAGATATATTGAAAGCTGAAATTGATGATTTTAATAACTCAACAGATAGAACGGCTTTGTTTGATGCTACACAAAAAGGTATTACAATGTTAGATGATTTAGTTGATTTTGAAGGATCGAAAGCATTGGTTGTATTTACCGATGGGGGCGATAATGACACGGACAACCCAAGCAGCGTTAAATCTAAAATTGAAGATAATGACTATTTTAGAATTTGTATTGGCTTAAAAGGAAATGATTTTGATAAATCGGATTTAAAAACAATTGCCAGTACAAAAAATAATTACATAGTTGTAAAGGAAGATACTGATTTAGAAGACGCTTTTAAGAGCGTTGCAGGTCAGGTTTCATCAGTTTATAAAATTGAATACGAACGTTCAGGACAATTGTTAGAAGACTTTATTGATATAAAGTTTGAATATAAAGTTGAAAAGTTGGGCTTGTAATTTTCCTAACTATCTCCTTTCAAAATTTAAGTATAACCATAGTGACTATCTTTTGTGTAAACGCTTTGTTTTAGTTTTTGATTATGTCTTCACATAATAGTAATAAATTGGTTAATAATGATTGCCCAATTTTGTATTGGTTTTATCCATTTAATGGTTACGTATTTCAAATTCAAGTTTAACGCTTTTTTTACTGCTTGATGATTGGGAAAGCCAATTACTGGTTCGTTTACCTAATTGTTGAGTAATCAACCCAATTAACTTTCTTTCTAAAATATAGTTGCGAATAATTGGGAATATCCTCAAAAGTAGATATATTTAATTTAACGAATTTCATTCACTTATTTAAGTGAATGAATAAAGGCTTGTCTAACTTTTGGGAGCCTTTATTAATCTAAATCTTTCGTTATATTATTATTTTTTAGTTGTGTTTTGAGGAGTAATTTTATACAGTTGAATGTTGGTTGATGAATTACTATCTTTACCGAGATGGAAAGTAAAAAACAATTGCAAGTAGCCAACCAAATTAAGTTGGGGCTAAGTGAAGTATTTAACAGAGAAGGTACTTATTTTTATGGTAGTGCTTTTGTTACGATTTATGATGTAAAAATGACACCTGATTTGCAAAATGCCAGAATTTATTTAAGCATATTTAATGCTGATAAGCAAGATACTTTAGATAGTATTAATAGTAATCATTATTCAATAAAAAAATCGTTAGTGGCACGTATTAAAAATAAGTTTCGTTTAATGCCCCAGTTGGAATTTTATTTGGACGAAACTTTAGATGAGGTTTTTAAATTAGATGCTTTGTTTGATAAAATACGTAAGGAGCGAACAGAAGAAGATAAGAACAACGAAATTGAGTGAAAAATAATAAATATAAGATTTAATTATATTTATTTTTATGTGTGTCAGTCAGTTTCCACAGGATACCAAGGCTTTTAAATTAGCCCCGACTGACGCGTAAAGCCCACAGCTGCAGCAAAGCTTTTGGGCGTTGGCAAGCGAGGACTTGCAGCATAAGGCGGGACAAGGGTTAATGTGAGTTTTAAAGTTTCGCTTCTAATAAAAAGAAAAATTATTTTTTTAAGAAGAACATTTTTTTGTGTAGAAATTTGTTACCTCGTTTAGAACATAAAAAGCGGTTTCGGCCATTTTGTTTCCTTTTTTATCTAAAAGTGGGTTAATTTCGGTTACTTCTAAGCCTTGTACCTTTTTTGTTGCTAAAAAGGTGTTTATAATTTTAACTACTTCATCCGGATCGAAACCTTTGGAAACTGGTGTACCAGTACCAGAAGAAACCAAATCGCAATCAAGGCTATCTACATCAAACGAAATGTATATTACCTCGCAGTCATTTAACTTTTCAATAGCTTCTTTTAAGCAGGTTTCGAAGCTTCGAAAGCGCATTTCTGCCACAGTATAATTTTTAATATTTAATTTTTTTATTTGATCGTCTTCTGGTATTTCTGTGTCTCTTACGCCAAAAAATATAAGATGTTCGGGCTTAATTTTTGGACTGATAGAACCAATATTTTTCATTGCCTCCCAAATTTTAGCTGTTTGCTCGCTTACATTGTTTGTTTTATGGCTTAAATTATTGTTGCCCAAAGCTGCAGCTAACGGCATACCGTGTACATTGCCCGAAGGCGTGGTGTAGGGTGAGTGTAAATCGGCATGTGCATCTATCCAAACTACACCAAGCTGTTGGTTTTTAAATTTTGATTTAACACCGCTTATAGTGCCCAATGCTGAGCTATGATCGCCAGACAAAACAATAGGAAAATTATTACCTTCTAAGGCTTGATGAACAGCTTCCCAAACACGGGTGCATTGTTCTAATACAAATTGAATACGTTTAGCAGTTTTGGCTTTTACTTTATTATAAATTGATTCGTTGTCGGTGGCTACTTCAATATATTCATGATCAATAAAATAACTACTATTGTTATTAATAGCGGCAATTTCTAAAGCGTCTATACCCAAATCGGAACCTCTAGTGCCAGCACCAATATCCGATCTGTTTTTTATTAATTTAATAGATTTCATAATAAAGTTTTAAAATTTCTGCAAAAGAAATCATCTTAGCTTATAATAGGAAAAATTAATGAAAAAACACTTCCATAATTTTCTTCTGATTGCAATTCTATTCTGCCATTATGCGCATTCATATTTTTTTGCAGATAGCTCTTTTTAGTATCTGACAAATCGAACGGAATATTGCTTTTGAAAATGTTTATTCTATTTGGATAATGTTTGCTATTGGGACAATTTGTTTAAATTATAGAAAAAGTCGTTTCAAATTTAAATTTGAAACGACTTTTTATCATTGTCATTAATGATTTCTCATTTTCTCTTTATAACGTTTTAGTTGACGCCTAACATTATCAATCGCTTCTTCCGCTGCAGGTTCGAATAACTTATTAGAAGTACTGGCAAACAATTGATTACCAGGCACCATAACCTTAACCTCAACCGTTTTATCATTAATAGTGTGACCTTTTGATTCTAACTTTAAAAAAACATCTGCACTAATTATTTTATGAAAATATTGATTGAGTTTTTCCATCTTCGCATTAATAAAGTCAATTAACTTCTGATCTGCAGTAAACTGCGCCGTGTGAATTCTTACATTATCCATAGACTAAATTTAATATTTTATAATTATTTATTGTTACTTTTAGGATGCGCTTTTTTATACTCTTTTTGTAATTGTTCAATTGAATTATGGGTATATATTTGTGTAGCAGCTAATGATTTGTGTCCTAACAATTCTTTTACAGCATTTAAATTGGCACCATTATTTGTTAAGTGAGTAGCAAAGCTATGTCTTAAAACATGAGGGCTTTTTTTATTAGCTGTTGTTACATAACTTAAATATTTTTTAACCAAATTATAAACTCTTTTAGGATATAAAGGTTGCCCTTTTTCAGTAAAAAAAATATAATTGTGATCTAATGAAAGTGCTGCTGTTTCAACCAATTTTTGGTATTGATTTATTCTATTCAATATATCATCATTAACAGGCACATATCTAACCTTATTGCCCTTACCTGTTATTTTTAAAATATTGTTAGAAAAATCAACATCACCAAACTTTAAGTTAATTAGTTCTGCTCGTCTTATGCCTGTTGCATAAAATAATTCTAATATTAAGCGATCTCTCCAACCAAAAAGGTCTTGGCCGAAATCTACCTCATCAAAAAGCAAATCTAATTGTTCTACTTTAATAAAATTTGGTAATGGTTTACTTATTTTTGGAGCACTTAAATGAGATGTTATATTTAAAGAAACATAATTATTCTGTTTTAAAAAAGCAAAATAACTTTTGAGGGTTGAAAGCTTACGTGCAATAGATTTAGCAGCAACCTCACTAAGCGACAATTGAGCTTGCCACGAACGAATATGAATAAATGAAATATGTTTCACAGCTTCTTCCGCTATGCAATCTAGTTCATATACATTATTTAAAAAGCTGTTAAACTGGCTTATATCTGTAGCATAAGCAGCTATAGTATGCTTAGAATAACGCTTTTGATTTAGTAAATAATCTAAAAATATGTCTGATAGCATAATTTAACTTAGCGTTAAGATAGCTAAGTTTACTGACATAAGCAATATTTTTTATGCGTATTTGCTTGCCATTTTTAAACGGTAGGCAGCTTTTAATTTTATTGTTCTTCTTCTTACGGTAGGTTTTATGTAAGTTTTTCTAGCTCTAATTTGTTTTAGGGTACCAGATTTTTCAAATTTCTTTTTGTATTTCTTGAGCGCTTTATCTATACTATCGCTTTCTCTACAATCAATTATTAACATATACTATTTTGTGTATTAAAATTTAAGCTACAAATGTAAAACAATTTATTAACATAGCTGCTTTTAAATTTATATTTTTAACCTAACACTTCTTGCACTTTTGCTGCTGCTTCCGACAGTAAAATTGCTGAGTGAACTTTTAAACCCGAATCGTCAATTATTTTTTTGGCTTCTACTGCATTAGTACCTTGCAAGCGAACAATAATTGGCACTTTAATTTCGCCTATAGATTGATAAGCATCTACAATGCCTTGCGCCACTCTATCGCATCTAACAATACCGCCAAAAATATTTACTAAAATGGCTTTTACATTTTCATCTTGCAAAATAATGCGGAAAGCTTTTTCAACTCTTTCGGCATTTGCAGTACCACCAACATCTAAAAAATTTGCTGGTGAACCACCCGAAAGCTTAATAATATCCATAGTAGCCATTGCCAGGCCTGCTCCATTTACCATACAACCAACATTACCATCTAATTTTATAAAATTTAAATGATGCTTGCCTGCTTCTACTTCTGTTGGATCTTCTTCTGTAACATCGCGCATTTCGGCATTTTCTTTATGGCGATAAAGGCTGTTACCATCTAAAGTAAACTTACAGTCAACTGCCATTACCTGATCGTCGCTTGTTTTAAAAGCCGGGTTTATCTCAATCATTGAAGCATCTTCGGCAACATAACAATTGTACAACTGCGTAATAAACTTTGTCATATCTTTAAAAGCCTTACCACTTAAACCCAAGTTATAAGCTACCTTACGTGCTTGAAAGCCTTGTATTCCAATTCCAGGATCAATAAATTCTTTATAAATTTTTTCTGGTGTATTTTCTGCTACTTCTTCAATATCCATACCACCTTCTGTAGAGTAGATAATTGCATTTTTAGAAGAATTTCTATCTAACAAAATACTAATATAAAATTCTTGATGCTCAGATTCTCCAGGAAAATATACATCTTCTGTAATAAGCACTTTGTTAACCTTTTTACCTTCTGGCGGAGTTTGAGGTGTATGTAAAGTAGCTCCTAAAATAGCATCTACTTTTTCTTGCACTTCATCAATACCTTTTGCCAATTTTACACCGCCAGCTTTACCTCTGCCTCCTGCGTGTATTTGTGCTTTTACTACAAACCATTTAGTGCCCGTATCTTCACTTAATTGTTTTGCTTTTGCTAAAGCTTCTGCTGCATTGTTAACAACCACACCACGTTGTATTTTAACACCGTGTTTTGCTAAAATATTCTTACCTTGATATTCGTGAAGATTCATATTTTGTATTAATCTATTTTATCTGAATGCAAATGTAAGACTCTAAAATTTCTCAACCATAATTAGCGGGAATTATTTTTAAACATAAACCTCAATTTTAATCATTTTGCTTGATTAAGTGGCCTTTTTCAAGCCTTTCATATTTCTATACAAAGCCAATTAATTTTTTTTTCAATAATTAGTCTTTAAACTCACCACCGTGTTTATTTAAAAAAGCCAGCGATTGTTTTACCAAACTTGTAGAACCTGTAAATATGGGGCAACGTTGATGTAATTCGGTAGGCTGTAAATCTAACACATCTTCATTACCAGTTGTTGCCAAACCACCGGCTTGTTCAACTATTAAAGCCATAGGGTTACATTCATAAACCAGGCGTAATTTTCCGGCAGGCCTACTTTTTGTAGCCGGATACATAAATATGCCACCTGTTATTAAATTTCTGTGCACATCGGCCACCATTGAGCCAATGTATCGTAAACCGTAAGGTCTGCTCGAAGCTTCATCTTCTTCTTGGCAATATTTTACAAACTCGCGCACCCCTTTACCAAAATTAGCCATATAACCTTGGTTAATACTGTAATATTTACCCGTATCTGGCATTTTTATATTTGGATGTGATAGGCAAAATTCTCCAATAGATGGATCTAAAGTAAAACCATTTAAGCCATTTTTGGTAGTGTAAACCATCATAGTAGAAGAACCATAAATAACATAACCTGCAGCTACTTGCTCGCTGCCTTTTTGTAAAAAATCTTCTAATTTGCAAGGCCCAAGCGGGCTAATTCTTCTGTAAATTGAAAAAATTGTACCAATAGAAACATTTACATCAATGTTAGAGGAGCCATCTAAAGGATCAAACACAACCACATAATGCGCCTGCATGTTATCCTTACTTTCAAAAGCTAAAAATTCTTCATTTTCTTCGGAGGCAATACCACAACATAAACCACTTATACTAAGTGAATCTATAAACTGACTGTTAGCATATTCATCTAATTTTTTAACCTGTTCTCCGTGTACATTTTCTTCATCGGTTTCACCTAAAATTTCAACTAAACCAGCTTTATTAACTTCTCTGTTTACTACCTTAGCAGCTAACGATATATTTCTTAAAATAGCCGACAAATCTCCCGTGGCAAACGGAAAATCTTTTTGTCGTTGAATTATAAATTCATCAAGCGTAATCAATATGTAAGCTTTTATTTTGGCGACGAAATTAAGTAAACTTTAGCTATTACTTTTTTTTTATAAAGATGCTTTAAATTAGCTTACAAAAATTAAACTTAAATTTGCTATTGTTGAATGGATAAAGCAAGCGTTAATTCTATATTATGTAATTTTTTGTTATGCATATTGGCCTTGCTATTCACGCCTTTTTTTGTTGTTGCACAAAATGAATATGTGGTTGAAAATTATTTAAGAAATACAGATTATGTGTACCAAAACAACATTAAATCGGTTCGCTTGTTTCCGGTAAACGAACCATTGGCTTACCCAGTAATTGCCTTAAACAGTAACCAAACTCTACAACTTTTATTTGATGATTTAGCTGGCGGTTTTAAAAATTACACTTACACACTATTGCACTTTAATCACAATTGGCAAGCAAGCGATTTACAACCTTACGAATATATTGATGGCTTTTCTGAAGCCGAAATATTTAACTATGAATATGCTTATAACACCAACATAAACTACACCCATTACCAGCTAACTTTTCCAAATAATGAAATGAGCATTACCAAAAGTGGCAATTATTTGTTGTTGGTGTACGAAAACGGAGACAAATCTAAACCCATCATAACCAAACACTTTTTTGTGGTTGAACAAATTGCTATTGTAAAAAGTGCTGCCAATGCTTTTATGTTCAATAATTTTTTTGTTGATTTTACAGTTGATGCTAAGCGTATTAATACGCCCAACCCCTACCAGGAGTTTAGAGTAAATATTATGCAAAACCACATATTATCACAAAGTATACAAGGCTTAACCTGCAACTTAGTTAGCAATGGCGAATTGGTTTTTAATCAAGTACGAAAAGGTAATCTTAACCCTTCCGAAAGTTACCGATACTTTGATTTAAGCAGCATAAAGTATGCAAGTAAAAGAATAGAAAATGTTGAAAAGCAAAATCAACAAATAGAAGTTACTTTAAAAACCGATGAACCCAACAACAACAATTACAATAACTTTAATTTAGGTGGTAATTATTATGTAGATATTATAAGTACTTTTAACGATGAGTTACAAGCCAATTATGCTACTGTTAATTTTAGTTTTTTTGCAGATGCGCCCTTTGAAAATGCTAATGTGTATGTTACCGGAGGCTTTTGTAGTTTTACGTACAATAAGCAAAACAGCCTGTATTATAATTATGAAAAACAACAATACCAAGGAAGCTATTTACTAAAACAAGGTTTGTACAACTATACTTATATTTTAATTGATGACAATACAGAAAAAATAGTTCCTTTAAATAATAATCAATCTTACTATGAGGCCATTAATAATTTTCAAATATTGGTATATTATCTCCCTTTTGGGCAACGTTATGAGCGGCTTATTGGGTACGAAAACTTCAATTCAAATTTTTAAACATATATTAAAACATTGGCAGCAACAGGCAAAATAAAAGCAACTGCACCAGGCAGAATTAATATAATAGGCGAACATACTGATTACAATAATGGCTTTGTAATGCCAGCCGCCATTAATAAAAAAACAACTTGCATTATTACTTTATTAAGCGAAAATGAAAGCTGTAGTTTATCATCAAAAAACTTTAATGCGCCTGCTTATAAATTTCAATTAAACAACATTAAGCCATTAGTAAACAGATGGGAAAACTATGTGTTAGGTGTTATAAATGCATTACAGAAATTGGGTGCTAACTTTACACCATTTAGTATTGAAATAGATAGTAATTTACCCTTGGGTGCAGGTTTAAGTTCGTCTGCTGCCTTAGAATGTTGTGTGGCAAAAGCGCTAAATAAATTATTTAATTTAGGTTTAGATGATTGGCAGTTAATAAAAGCTAGTCAAAAAGCAGAACATACTTTTACAGGCAATATGTGTGGCATTATGGATCAATTTGCCAGCATAAAAGGCAGGCAAAATAATTTGATGCTGTTAGATTGCCAAACTTTAGAATTTGAATATTTGCCTTTTAATTTAGGCGATTATCAACTATTGTTACTCAATACAAATGTTAGCCACCAATTAGCTGATTCTGAATATAATTTAAGACGCCAAGCTTGCGAAAAAGGGGTTTCCATCTTACAAAAAAAACATACCGATATTAGTAGTTTAAGGGAGGTAACCGAGTTAATTTTACAACAAAATAAAACAGCTTTAGGTACAAACGTTTACAATAAATGTTTACACGTGGTTTTAGAAAATGAAAGAGTATTGAAAAGTAAAGTTGCATTATTAAACAACAACTTTGAGCAGCTGGGCGAGTTAATGTATCAATCGCACAAAAGCTTAAAAAATTTGTATGAAGTGAGTTGCGAAGAATTAGATTTTTTGGTGGAAGAGTTAAAACCTAACTGCAACGTTTTGGGTAGCAGAATGATGGGCGGCGGCTTTGGCGGTTGTACCATAAACATCATACAAAAAAATGAAGTTGAAAAAATAACAGAACAAATTAGCAAAGCTTACCTTAATAAATTTAATAAAAAATTAAGCCATTACACCGTAAATATTAGTAATGGCGCATCAATTATTGAGTAAAAAAGGCACAAAATTTTAAACATGAAAATTGATTTTACAGAAGATGTACATAGGCGGTTTAATCCGCTAACTGGCGAATGGGTTTTGGTATCGCCGCATAGAACCAAACGCCCCTGGCAAGGCAAACAAGAAGTAATACAAAAAAATGAATTGCCAGGCTATGTGGAAGGTTGTTATTTGTGCCCTGGCAACACAAGAGCTGGCGGCATAAAAAACGATAACTATACAGGCACTTATGTTTTTGAAAATGATTTTGCGGCATTAAATAGCAAATCAAATGAAGCAACATTTGAACAAGGATTATTAAAAGCAAAAACTGAAAAAGGTATTTGTAAAGTGATCTGTTTTTCTGACAAACACAATAAAACTTTACCCGATTTAAGTGTAGCAGAAATTGAAAATGTGATTAAAGTTTGGAGCGATGAATACACTTCACTAAGTAAGCTTGACTTTATCAATTACGTGCAAATTTTTGAAAACAAAGGTGCTATAATGGGCTGTAGTAATCCACATCCACACGGGCAAATATGGGCGCAAAGCAGTTTACCAAATGAAGTTTTTAAAAAAGATACGCAACAACGTAACTACTGGCAGCATCATAAAAAAAGCCTGTTACAAAACTATTTGTTGCAAGAAGTTGAGTTAAAGGAACGCATCGTTTGCCGTAATGAACATTTTATTGCATTAACACCTTTTTGGGCGGTTTGGCCTTACGAAGTAATGATTGCACCATTAAAACATTTACAAAATATTAGCCAGTTAAATGATGAAGAACAAAACGCTTTTGCGGCTATACTGCAACAAATAACCCAAAAATTTGATCGTTTGTTTGAGGTGAGTTTTCCCTATTCTATGGGTATTCATCAGGCTCCAACTAATAATGCAGATAATAGTGGTTGGCATTTTCATTTATCTTTTTATCCGCCTTTGTTGCGCTCGGCAACGGTTAAAAAATTTATGGTAGGTTACGAAATGTTTGGTGAGTCGCAGCGAGATATTAGTGCGGAACAAGCCGCTCAAAAATTAAAAAAATTGTAGCTATTGCAGTAATTTTTTGGTTCTTCTCAAATTCACATATCAATAATTTTGGTTTTACTGTTTGGCTGTTGTGAAAAAGTCATATTATTGTTATTGTTTTCTGAATTTAGTAGACCAACATTGTTATACAACTAATGTTAAATGAACTGTATTAAGGTGCAACAGATTAAAAGACAGATGTTTTGAATTGAATTATTTTTTTATTGGTAGAACACGTTAAAATTATTGGATGGCAACGGAGCAAAGTATCCGATAGCTTGCCCCATTTTAAAAAGTTACTACGAGGGAGCGCACTTTTTAAACTAACCTTGACTGTAGTGGAAAGCCCACAGCCGAGCAAAGCGAGGCGAGGACTTGGAGCGGAAGGCAAGAGCGGATTTTATACGAGCGGTTTCCTTTCGTTTCTAAAAAACAACCTACTTTTTATCGCTAATAATACCGGTTGTGCTAAAGCCTTCTAAAAAAGGAATTACTTTAACCACACCATCATTTGCTATCACCACATCTGCTCCGACAATTTGGCTCAATTGATAATCGCCTCCTTTTACCAATATGTTTGGTTTTATGGTAGTAATTAAATTTAAAGGAGTGTTTTCTTTGAAAAGAATAACAGCATCAACAAAAGCTAAAGCGGCTAACTGCCATTGCCGTGTTTGTTGATCAAAAATGGGGCGGCTGTTGCCTTTTAATCGTTTTACAGAGGCATCACTATTTAAACCTACTATAAGTTTTGTACCTAATGTTTTGGCAGCAGAAAGTACATGTAAATGCCCTAAATGCAACACATCGAAACAGCCGTTGGTGAACACTATTGTTTCATCTTTTAAACGCCACCGCCATAAAATAGGCTGTAAAGCTTTTGTGTTTTTAACCAGTTTATGTTTGTAGGCTGCTAAAGAATCCACCTTCAGATTTTTTGTTTAATAAAGGTAAAGCAATAAATGATATGGTTCCAAATACTATTATTAAAAGCGTTTGAACGCCCCAACTTACCCAACCAAAAGCAAGGCCTGTAGCTGCATCAATGGCAAATAACAGTAACACTTGCTGCACTATTAAATGGTAAGCCCCAATGCCGCCTTGCACGGCAATAATGCCAAAACTACCAAATACTAAAACGGCCAATGCAGCACTTAAACCCAAATGACTTGTAGCTTCTAAACTATAAAAAACCAACAAAACCATTAAAAAATACATTAGCCAAATACCAGCGGTATAAATAATAAACAAAGGTACATTGTTTACATTTTTTACTGATAGTAAACCATCTTTCATACCTAAACCAAATTGTTTTAAGCGTTGTACAAAGTGATAACGTTTTAATAAACGATAAGCCAAAAATGCAAGGCAACCTAACGCAAATATCAACAATAATTTAATGCCAAAACCATTGCCAAACAGTTCTATAAATTTTGCACTTAAACCCGACCATATATTATTAAAAAAATAATCGCTTAAACGTTGGTATTGGGTTAAAACTGTAATGCTAAATAAGGCTATTAAAATAATTAAATCTACTACTCTTTCGGCAATTACGCTGCCTAAAAGTTTATCGGCTGGCGGTTCGTCGTAGCGTGCTAAAAAACCGCAACGCATTACTTCGCCCATTCTTAAAAAAACGTAGTTGGCTAAATAACCAATCATTACAGAAAAGAAGGTGTTGTATAGCTTGGGTTTGTAGCCAAAAGTGTTTATCATTTGTTGCCAGCGTAAGGCTCTTATTAAGTGACTTAGTACACCAGCAATAATAGAAAGTGCCACAAAGGTATAGTTTACTCCTTTTAAAGATTGCTTCATGGATTGCCATTGCTCGGCATCTAAACTTTTAGAAGCTAACCAAAGCAATAGCAAGCCAATGCTTAAAAAAAATACAAATTTTAATATATTTATAATGTTTTTATTCATTAAAATAGTAACATATTGTCAATTAATCTAACTGAGCCAACGGTTGCTGCGCCCAAAACTACGGCATCTTTTTCAATGCTGTTATCTGTTATTTTTTCCATATTTTTACTGTGCCTTACTTCAATGTAAACGGTTTTGCAATGTGGTGTTTCATCAATCATTTTTATGGCGTTTGATAACAATGTTTCAATTTTTTCTTTTTTAAAATTGTTTTTCACGTGTTGTAAAGCTTTGCTTAATATGGTTGCACTTTTGCGTTCATCTTTCCTTAAACGCATATTTCTTGAACTCATTGCCAAGCCATCTGGCTCGCGCATGGTTTTGCAACGCACCAACTCAATATCCATATTTCGGAGTTCAATTAGTTGATCAATTACGGCGCATTGTTGAAAATCTTTCATACCCATAAAAAGTTTGTTGGGCTGCACATAATCTAACAACAAACCTACTACTTGCGCCACACCATCAAAATGGCCTGGCCTAAAAGCACCTTCCGCAACTTCTGTTACTTTACCAAAATCAAAACTTTCAGTAGGTTGCATTCCATTTGGATAAACCTCTTTTGATGTTGGCAAGTATAATATATTAGTGCCGGCAGCATTTAACATTGTAATATCTTTTCGTGTGGTATCGGGGTATTTTACCAAATCTGTTTTGTTATCAAATTGCGTGGGATTTACAAAAATACTGGCTACAATAACATCGCTATTGGCTTTGCATTTTTCAATTAAAGATAAATGTCCTTTATGCAATGCCCCCATTGTTGGAACAAAACCAACAATTTTACCTTGTGCTTTTAATGCTAAAATATCTGCCGTTAAAGCTTTAGTGGTGGTGTACACTTTTATCATAAACGGCTGCAAGATAGCCTATCATTTTTTAAGATTGAAAAGATTAGCCGTATTACTTAATTTAGCTTTTGTAGTAAAAAATGTATACCTAATTTTTTATTAGTTAAAACAAATTAGTACTATTGTTAAGATGAAAATGTACTTTCAACAAAAACTAATTGAAGCAGGTTGCGACGAAGCCGGAAGGGGTTGTTTGGCAGGACCGGTTTTTGCTGCTGCTGTCATCTTACCAAAAAATTTTAAAAATGACTTATTAAACGATTCTAAAAAACTGAGTGAAGCACAAAGATTAGCTCTTAAAACAATTATTGAAGAAAAAGCTTTGGCTTATGCTGTGCAAAAAGTGAGTTCGAAACAAATTGATAAAATTAACATATTACAGGCTTCCTTTTTGGCAATGCATAAAGCAATTAATAAACTTCAAAAAAAACCAGAGTTGTTGCTAATTGATGGTAACCGTTTTAAGGTTTACAAAAACATTCCACATAAATGTATTATAAAAGGCGATGCTAAATTCGCTTCTATTGCTGCTGCTTCCATTTTGGCAAAAACTTACCGTGATGCTTATATGAAAAAACTACATAAAAAATTTCCACAATATAATTGGCAGCAAAATAAAGGTTATCCAACAATTGAACATCGGCACGCAGTTGTTATGTATAGCCAAACTATTTTTCATCGTAAAACATTTAAAGTAAGTGATCCAAAACAAATAAAATAAAATTATTTGAAGACTGATATTTGCAGCAAAGAGTGTGAGTTAACAAATGAAGCCAACAAAAAATTAATATGCTAACAATCTAATGCGATGAATTAGCTGATAGGAAATTAAAGCAAAGCCTCCGAATAAGATTATAAAAAACATATTATTAGGAATTAAAAGAGAAAAACTAAAGTATATGGCTCCCATTAACAAGGCTGTTGAAAAATGACCTAACCAATTCCATAAGTTTTTACGAAAAGTAAAAATGGAGGCAATGAAAAAAGCTAACATAAGTAAAATTGTTTCTACAGATATATTAATAGGTAAGTGAGAAAAAATAAAGCCCGAAAAACCAAAAGCCATTGTTAGATACATAAAACGATAAAACCAATTAAAATCTGGAGAACAATCGAAGCCAATAGCATTTGGAATTTGCGCTGCAATTATGGTTCTATTATAAGAAACAAGTTTATACAATTGTTGTAAACAAAAGTAAAAAGGTTTAAAGCGAGCAACTTTAACCCAAAACGGAATTTTTTGTTCTAATATAACGAGCATACTTTCTAAACCATAAAGCGTGGCTTCTTGGTTTACATCTACCAAAGGAATTTCGTGCCGGGAACGATATAGGTCTAACTGGTTAGCATAGTCACTTTTATCAATTTCAGAAAATGGAATTCGCCCGTCTTTTTTTAACAAACCTGTTTTAATAAATATGTTGGTGTAAGCACAACACATAGGGCAATTGTCATCGTAAATAATTACTTTATCTTTCATAAGATAATTTTACTATTCAAACAATATTTGTAAAAGAAAAGTTTCTTATACGTTTATAATTTTTTATACCTTGTAGAATAATCATAACCAACAATTGAGCTACTTTGTAAACTCATCAAAACTAAAACCACTAAAAATTTTATCTTTACAACAAATCAAAAACACATTATGGTTTTACAAACAAACAACCTCACCAAAAAATATGGCAGACTGACTGCATTAGATGATTTTACTTTAGATATTCCCAAAGGAACAGTTTATGGAATTTTAGGGCCCAACGGCAGCGGCAAAACCACCACGCTGGCAATTGTATTAGATGTGTTGAGAGAAAACAAAGGCACTTTTCATTGGTTTGATGAAAGCGAACCCAACCACATTAGCAGAAAAAAGATAGGAAGTATTTTAGAAACCCCAAACTTTTATCCTTACTTGTCGGCAGAAAAAAATTTAAAAATTGTGGCCGCTATTAAAGAGGTTGATAAAAGTAATGTTGACCGCATTTTAAATATAGTTGGTCTTTTAGAAAGGCGAAATGATAAATTTGCTACTTTTAGTTTGGGTATGAAACAAAGGCTTTCAATAGCAGCAGCCTTGTTAGGCGAACCAGAAGTATTGCTTTTAGATGAACCTACTAATGGTTTAGATCCGCAAGGTATTTCTGAAATTAGACAATTAATTATTGAGGTAGCCCAAAGAGGAACTACCGTAATAATTGCCAGTCATTTGTTAGATGAAATTGAAAAAGTTTGTACCAACGTAGCTATTATAAAAAAAGGAAAATTGCTAACCCAAGGTAAGGTAGATGAAATTTTAAGCGATGACAATATTTTAGAATTAAAGTCGGATGATCTAAACAAATTATACTTAACCGTAAAAACTTTTAGTGGTATTAAAAATGTAGAACAATTGGCTAATACGGTAAGAGTTACCCTTGAAAATGAAATACCCGCCTACCGTGTAAACCAGTTTTTGTTTGAAAACGGCATTGTATTATCGCATTTAGAAAGCAAAAAGAAAAGTTTAGAAATGCAATTTTTAGAATTTACTAATTAAATACTATAACATGTTTCGATTATTAAAAATAGAATTAATAAAGTTACTCAACAACCGCACCGTTTTGATAATTTTTGGATTGCATTTTTTACTACTCGCCCCTATAGCTTTTGGCTTTAAACAAATATTACAAAGCATTAATATTAAAATTGGTGGTGTAGATGTAGCACAAGCTGCGTTAGATGGTTTCTCTGTTTTTAATTACCCTGACATCTGGCAAAATATAGCTTACCTCGCTGGTTGGTTTAAATTATTTTTCGCCATTATTGTAGTAGTTTTGGTTACCAACGAATATACTTACCGAACCATAAAACAAAATATTATTGATGGTATGAGCAAGTTAGAAATATTAGCTTCCAAACAATTGGTGATTACTTTGCTAAGTTTAGTTGCCACCTTGCTCATTGCTTTATTAATTTTTATTTTAGGAAAAAACCCAAATGAAGTTTCTATATTTAACGGTTCTACTTATTTATTGAAATACTTTTTTAGCTTAATTGTTTATCTCAACTTTGCCTATTTATTAAGCAGTTGGCTTAAAAAGGCAGGCTTAACTATTGGCTTGTTGTTTTTATATACATTAGTAATTGAAAATTTATTGGCTTTTAAATTGCCAGAACAAGTAGCCGGTTTTTTGCCAATGAATCTAATTAGCAACTTAATTCCTAACCCAATGGTGGCTTATTTTAAACCTGATGAAATAGCAGCCGTTACCGAAGCTAGTCTGTTGGCGGCTGGTTTGTATTGGGTAGTTTTTGTATCGTTGATTTATTGGATGTTGAAACGAAGTAGGTTAGGATAGCTTTTGTATGATCTTTTTGTTTAAGCCTTACTGCGAAATGATTTGCACTTTATTTCCTTTTGTGTAAAACTTAATAAAACCCATTTCCAGAATTCATGCAACATTGGCTTCATTGTTGGTCGTTCCGACCTAACGAAGCCTTAGTTATTATGTGGCGTTTTTATTTTCTATTCATTTCTTCTTCTAATGTTTGGTAATCTTTCTTTAAATAAGAGTAGTAATACGAAGGAGCTATTACTCCTTATCTAATGTTGTATGCTGTTTTTTCCACATTATCATTAATTCAGAATGGGTTCAGCATAAAAATCTAAAATTGAATTTGTATAAATACAATTATCTATTTCCATATCCCAAAAGTTTATCCTTGTCAAATTCTTAGCTCGAAGAGGGACAAGCATTATTGAGGATTTTCCGTTTATCTTAAGTTGGTTATCTATATTATATTTATTATCAAGTGTTGTGTCTAAATAAAATAAATATGGATAGACAAAACTATAATATTCTTCTTCTTTTACAATTTCATTTAGACTTAACAACTTTAGCTTATTCTCTTGATTTGTAATTGCTTTCTGAAATTCTACTGCATTTAATGGTGTTTCATCAAATACTGGCATCACATTAAATTGTCCGTCAATAAATATCCATTTTTGTAAATCATTGAGGTATACTTCTGTTGCAACATGACCGGGAGGGTATTTACTGTTTTTAGCATTTTTCATTTTTAAATATACCGTTCTTGCCTTAAAACCTGACGCATTTAGTTGGTCTCGAAGCACAACTGCAAACGCAAAGCATGGAAACTGTCCACCTGCTTCGGCTTCTTTCAGTATAGATATTCCATCGTCATTTTGCAGGAAATCCACATTTTAATTTACCAAGAACCTTAAAAGCGAAGAACTAAAGAGCAAATTATTTATACATATTGTTGCACTAAACCTACAGGTAGCTTTAACAAACTTAGTAAGTTAACTTTTTAATTTAAATATTATTAATTTATGCTGTTTTTCAATTTTCAAAAAAATATTTAAAATGAATCAAAAAAAAGAACCTATTTAGAATCTGCAATTGTAGCAGTACCAGCATTTAAAACTTTGTACCAACAGCTTTACCAAAAAGTAAAACTCAACGGTATAAGTGAAAGCACTTTAAAAAACTACGTTCAACCATTGGCAAAAATGGCCATTTATTTTGGTTTGCGATCCTACCAATTTAGATTTTGAGCAAGTACAAAATTATCTACTTTATTTAAAAGAAAGTGCAACACCGAGTCAGCGCTATTTTAAACATTGCATTTATAATTTTCGCTTTAACTTTGATCGCTTACAAGTACACATACGCAACAGCAAATATGGCAAAAATAGATATGTGGTAATGAGCCAAATTTTAAAAAAAGGTTTGATATTAACTTGGCACCTAAATAATTATATTTTTTTTAGAAGCGAAACGGTAAAACAATTTAAAAACGGGCTCCCCGCTTTCCGTTCAAATGCTGCGCCAACGCACAAAGGCAAACGCTTCAAGCAGCATAACCACTACAATCGGGGCTAGGCTTCTAACTTTATCCGTATCTGCAAACATTCCAAATATAAAGCCACCGGGTTAATACATCAAAAAGAAAAACTGGCAATACCAAAAAATAGAAAACAGCTAAAAACAAAAAACTCCGAATTTAAAATTTACAAAAAGCAAGATTACAAAACCTTGTTAAAACAAAAATATAAGGTAGCGGTAACTAAATGCCAACAATGCAAAATTGGCCAGTTACAAGAAAAAGAAAAAATACCAGGTGAATGGCAAAAACCAAAACTATATCAACAAAAAATTATGAAAGGAAAATAACTAAAGCAACATATCATCAAAACAAAAAAGAAACTACAAAAAGTGGTAACAGAAAATTAATGCATACAGTTAAGTATAAAACAGTAAAAATTACAAAAGTAAAAACAGAGATAACTAATATTGAACTAGCATTATGTTTAACTATCTTTTAATACAAAAGTAGATCACTTATTAAAAACCCATAGCATAACTTACAGTAAATCAAATATTTGTAAAAAGTAAACTGCTCCGAAAAAAATCCGGTTCTGTGCAACTAAGGAATAAAAGTTTAGGTCGTAAACGACCATTTTTACTCCTTAATTATTATCGGCTGGTGCTTCCTTTATGTTTTCTTCAAAGTTTTTAATCGTGTTTACAATTTTTCCAAAATCAGGGTGAGCTAAATTGCAATATGAGATTACTCCAATATCATTCATTGGATTGAAATACAGAATTGAAAATACACCGATACTTCCACCTTTATGAAGCCTATATCCAGGTTTTGAGATTGCCCAAAATACACCGATATCGTATTCATCGTTCAATGCACTCTCATCTCGATCACGTGGTATGCTTTTACCTAATTGCGAATTGAGTAAAGTCTGGTAGGATTTTGCATTTAAGATTTTACCTTTGCCATTTAGTCCATTCTTCATTTCAATTACATATTTAGCTAAGTCATCTCCATTAGATTTCAAATCTCCACATGGCTGTCCTCCTTCATTTACCCTGGGAAACTCATATACTTTGGAATCGCCTTCTTTTTCATAAATCTTATATAATTTTGAAACAGATCTGTCCAAGTCTTTATATTCCCAATAAGAATTAGTCATATTAAGTGGCTGGAAAATAAATTTCCGAGTAAATTCAGAAAATGTTTCACCTGATACTCTTTCTATAATTAGACCTGCAAGATTAGATCCTTCATTAGAATATTCATATTGCTCGCCAGGTTTGAAATTTGAGAAGTTATTTTTATCATACCATTTGCCATTAGGTGTAAAAATTTCTTTCTCATATTTTTCTAATGGTAAAGCAACACCATCATAATAATAGATGTCTTCTGCCAATTCGACGGGCATTTCGTCTTTACTATATATAGATTGTTCAACGAGCTCACTTGGTCTCTTTTCTCCATCATCAAAATCATCATTGAGTGAAGAAGTATGCGTAACAAGATGTCTTATTGTTATATCTACCTCAGGATAATGCGGGCTTTCAATTTCGAATGGTAGATAGTCATTAATTGGATCATCGAGTTCTAATAGTCCATCCTCCACAAGTTTCATTATTGCGACGCCAGCAAAAGTCTTTGAAATTGAAGCAATGACGTGAATGGTTTGAGGTGAGAATTTATGTTTATTAGCTACATCAGAATATCCAAAACCTTGGGAATATATTATTTCATCTCCTTGTACGATAGTTGCCGAGAATCCTGGTATAATGGTCTCTTCACTAATATTGCTAAGCTTTAGATTAAGGGAGTCAATTTCTTTTTGTAACGCATCATTTGTTGATTTTAAATGATTTTGTTTAGGATCATATTTGCATGATGAAATCAGTACAAGAATAGATACTAAGTACAATATTGCTTGGAGATTTATCATATTTTATTTGTTTTACTTGCCGATAACGGTTAGTATATGAAAAGTAGGCGATTTCGAAGCACAAAACTTTCGGTTAAGTACAAAGCTTGATGCGAGCCACAAGCCTTGATTTTACTACTGTTTCGCCTATTTTTTATATACATTGTTAGCCTTTCGTTATTCTTTTTCAGTCAATACATTTTCTCTTGTGTCAATAACTTCAAATTTTATTCCGTTCAATTTTGATTTTAACTGCTCTATTATTAAATCAATTCTTTGCTCGATAAATAAGTCCAAAGCGTTTTCAGGCATTTCGGGTAAACTTGACCATTCCAATATTTGTTCAGGAATTAAATGTGATTTAATTGCCGTTGGAAAGTCAGGATTTTGGTCATAATCGCAGATATAATCTAATGGATTTTTATTGCTAATTTCTAAATTCGTTATTTGGGTCAAATACGCAATATTCATCAGAGAATTATTGTCAATAGTATTAGAGCCTGGATTTTGCGCAATGTAGTCTGTTGGAAAAATGTGGTGTAAATTCGGTTTGTCAGTCGAGAAAAAGAAATTTTCTGCAATAACATTTCTATCCGTAAACTTCCAATCTTTCGGTTGATTAGTTGCAAAAAGAGCAAGTATTGCTCTTGAAGAAACACCTTTTGAACTGTATGAAGCTTTTCTCAAAGTGTCTCGGTCGATTAAGAAACGTTCAAATTGATATTCTTCTTTATTTTTCTCTTTGTTTAGAAAAGTAATGTGATTTTTAATATCAGTTGTGTTGCTTAATAAATCATCTCTATGCAAACTATTAAACCAAAAATATTTCTTTAAAAAATCGTAATCGGGATTGCTGTTTTGGTAGAAGTAATTTGAAATTGTAAGATAGAAATACCTGTATGGTATAAGCTGTGGACCTTTTAAATTTAACGTGTTCTCAAAAAAGTCAAATGTCTTTAAAATTGCCTTTTTCGAATCTGTCCAAATTGTTTCGATTTGTTCAGTTTTAATATCATTTAAATATCTTGGTGTGATATTTACAATTCCCGAATTTTCAATGTTCTCTCGAATTAGAATTGATAAAATTTGCAAATAGTCAAAGTCACTTAATTGTAGAAATCTACTATTATTTATTTCTCGGAATCCGTCTATTAAATCTCTTAAATAAAACCCATTATCTGAATCTGATTTTGGTCTAAATGTTTTGGCTACAACAATGTCGAAAATATCTAAAGGTTTTCCTGCTTGATTTATTCGCTCAAATATTTGGCAAACTTCTGAAACTTGAATGCCTTTTAATTCAATGAATGAAAGTCTATAATTATCAAGAACTTGCTTTATTCGTCCAAGTTCTTCAATATATTGGTGGTCAAAATTTAAGTCAATTTCTGGGTGTTTGATAACCGTTTTTTGAATGTCATTATATTTTTCCTTTATGTCAATCAGTTTTAAAATCAGTCCTTCGTCAAACTTCTTTTTTTTGCTAATATTCCTTTTGAAAGTTCCATTCTTATCATCTATTTCATCCCAATACAGAAATCTCTTTTTGTAGCTTTCATCATCTGTGTCGTCTGAACTTTCTACAGTAATATCTACATAAAGTGCTGGGTCAAAATCTTCTCTTCCCTCAATTTTTCCGCCATAAAGTGAAGTCAATAGGGAAGTGGTCCTTTGTTGTCCGTCTAATAAATATTGATATTCAGTTCGATTGAAATTTTCATTGACGATTTTATGCCCGCCAATTTCTCTATGATTTTGAAGCTTTAAATCAGTTTTCCAAACGAGAATACTGCCCAACGGATAGAATTTATAAATACTGTCCCAAAGTTTTTTCACATTTTCTTTTTCCCAAACTACGTCTCTTTGGAATGTCGGAATTTGATAATCTTGGTTTTTCAGTTCGTCAAGATATGTTGTTATTCCTTTATCTGTTGGTTTTATTCTATCTGTAAAGTTCATTCAGTTTCTCGTTTTTTTATTGGCACATAACACAAAGGAATATAAACACCAATTAACAAAAAAAACACTAAAATAGTATGGATTACTTATTGGTGTTTATATTTCAGTTGAACATAATTGGTTAATTTACCACTCCATTGTTTTGCTTGTTGTTGTTCATTTTAATATTCAAATATAAACCGTCTAATAGACTTTGCACAGTTTTATTATTAATATTTAATACGTGTATGTAAATTTCTGTTGTTTTACTGCTTTTGTGGCCTAATAGCTTTTGCATTCATGTTTAGCAAAGCTATGCCTCAAAGTGCGCGGGATTCTTTTTTGCCATTTGCAGCTTTTAAAAAAATATGTTCTTGCTTACTATATATTTTTCTAAATACTCAATTGTATCTTCTTCTTTATATCGCTAACTTGTTCTTTAAAAACGCTATCAGTATCCATAAGGTTTTGTATAGCTTGGCAAGAATGTATTACCGTACTATGATCTCTACCACCAAAGTGTTTACCAATTACCTTTAAAGAATTTTTGGTTAATGATTTTGATAAATACATGCTTAATTGACGCGCCTGAACAATAGCACGCTTACGGGTTTTCTCTTTCAATATGTCAACAGGCACATCAAAGTATTCGCAAACCGTGTTTTGTATAAAGTCTATTGATATTTCTTTAGATATGTTTTTAACAAAGTTCTTTACAATTTTCTTTGCCAAATCAATATCAACTTCTTTTTTGTTTAATGATGATTGAGCAATTAAACTAATTAAAGCACCTTCTAATTCGCGTACGTTGCTTTTAATATTGTAAGCGATAAACTCCACTACTTCTTTCGGAAATTCAATACCATCGCTATACATTTTCTTTTCTAAAATGGCTACCCGGGTTTCAAAATCAGGAACTTGTAAATCGGCTGCCAATCCCCATTTAAATCTGGAAAGTAAACGGTCTTCAATTCCTTCTAAATCTTTTGGTGCTCTGTCTGAAGTTAAAATTAATTGTTTTTTGCATTGATGCAGATGATTGAAAATACTGAATAATATGTCTTGTGTTTTCTCTTTTTTAGCAAAAAATTGTATGTCATCTAAAATTAATACGTCAATTAATTGATAAAAGTGAATAAAGTCGTTTACTGAGTTTTTTTGTACAGCTTCGTAAAATTGACTGGCAAATTTTTCGCTGGCAACATACAAAACTGTTTTACTGCTAAAGCGTACCTTTATCATATTGCCAATAGCTTGTGCTAAATGTGTTTTACCTAAACCAACGCCACCATATAATACCAATGGGTTAAATGCTGTGCCGCCAGGGTTATCTGCAACGGCATAGCCGGCAGATCGAGCCAATCGGTTGCACTCACCTTCAACAAAAGATTCAAAGTTGTAAGAAGGGTTTAATTGCGGATCAATATGTACTTTTTTAATGCCAGGTATTACAAAAGGATTTTTTATGGAAGTACCTAACTTTAATGGCATATTTACTTCATTAATATAAGTACCTGAAGAACGGTTGCCCGGGTAATTAATGGTTTGGGGATTACTGCCATTACCAGTATCTACCACAATTTGATATTCTAAACCTGCATCTTCTCCCATTTCTCTTTTAATGGTTTTACGAAGCAGCGTAACAAAATGCTCTTCTAACCATTCGTAAAAAAACTGGCTTGGAACTTGAATTGTTAAATTTTTATTTTCAATCTTAATTGGTTTAATTGGTTCAAACCAAGTTTTATAACTTTGAAGATTAACATTGTCTTTAAAAATTTTTAAACAATTATTCCAGACCTCCTCGGGAGATTTTTGCATATAGAAAATTTAACAGGTTATTTGAAATATTGCGACTAAGAAATATCGATAAAGATGTCTCAATAGTTTTACAAAAATGTTGAAAAAAAAGTAATAAAAAAAATGATATTGCTATTGACTTTTAAACCGAAATTACAATATGTGGCTGAACTTTTAAATTTTTCGTTTTTTTGTTAAAATAATATTTTACTAATCCGACGTGTGTACCACCCCAACCAACCTGGCTAATTATTACATTATTACCTACACTATTTGTAAGTATTTTAGGCTGTGTTAATAAGGTATGTGTATGTCCTCCTATAATTAAATTTGTATGTTTTGTTTTTGCGGCTAAAAGCACATCCGAAGGTGTATTATTGTTATTGTTATATTTAAAACCAAGATGCGATAGGCAAATTATCAAGTCACAAGCTTCCTTATCTTTCAAGTAATTTTCAGTATAAATTGCTGTTTCATAAGGGTTTTTATATTTTGTATTTTCTGATTTTTTTTCTGGCACCAAACCTTTTAAACCAATACCTAAGCCATAAATTCCAATCTTTACATCGCCTTTATTTATTATTTGATATTTGTATGTTTTGTTTTTAATATTTGTATTTTCAAAATTATAGTTGCTGCTAACAAATTTAAAGTTTGCTTCATCTATTAGTTTTTCTAGGCCATTCATACCTGCATCAAAATCGTGATTGCCAATGGTAGCGACATCATACCCTAATTCATTCATTAGTTTTATTTCTAATGTGCCATTAAATAAATTGAAGTAAGGTGTACCTTGTATTAAATCACCAGCATCTAACAACAACACGTTTGGTTCTGTTGCTCTTATCTTTTTTATTAAGGTTGCCCGCTTGGCAAAACCACCCATTCCTGCATATTTGCTACCTTCTGGAAATGCTTCAATTCTACTATGCACATCATTAGTATGCAGTATGGTAATTTGTTCATAATTTTGCTTTGCAAAGGCATCGTTTACAAACAAAAAATTAGAAGCTGTAAGGGCTGTTGTAGTATTATAAATAAATGATCTTCTATTCATATTTTGTACGTTGGTCTAAAACGGGTTTAACGGTTTGCTTATTATCTAAAAAATAATCAATCATGGCATCTCTTAATAAAATGGATAAATCGGTTCTGGGTAAATTTGCCAGCATGGTACAATCATCTCCACCATTTGCAATATAATCGGGTAATACAATTTGGTATATGCTTGTATCATTTAAAGCTGCTTTGTTAAAAGTAATATTTTTAGCAATTCTTTTAGTGGTATCTATAACAAAATTAAGTTGTTCTGATATTGGCCATCCTCCTTTTTTTGCAATATGATTTGCAAAACCCTCTAACTCAGTTTTATTAAAACTTAAAACAGAAAGATAATTATCGAAAGGAAGCAATTCATAAATTTGTCCGGTTGTAATATCGCCTTTGCCAATGTTGGGTAATCTTATGCCTCCATAATTTAATATACAAATATCTACCTCTAGCTCTTTTTTAGCCACCTTTAAAATTGCGTCGGCTAAAAAGTTGGTTAATGGTGATTCTGGTCTTGCTTTGTATAAAATGCTATCTGCTGTTCCAATCACAAGGCTCATTTTATTATCTAAACTTAACTTATATGGGGCTATAATTTCCGTTACTGTTTTATCTTCAAATAATTGGTAATTTGATTTTTTTGGTTTAGATATTTGTTTGAAAAGAGAAGGTCCGCTACAGGCACTTAACAAAAAAAACAGCCACAAATATTTAATAAACTTCATTATGATAAAATATGAGTTAAAAATAATAATTAGTTTTATTAATGAGGTATAAGTTAGAATAACTAATTATTTCCAATTTACAAATGCCAGCCTATAAAGGATTTTATTCTGACAGAGTGGCCGTTATAAAACTTAAATATGATACAAAAAGGATAGTGAAAATGATATGAGAAAATATAAAGTGGTATTTCTGGGTCACTATTCTATTTTTGGGCAATGCTCCAGGCTTCTGGTTTACCATTAAAACCAGCTTTAGTTTTTGCCCAAACCTTTTTAAAAAATGCTGACTGGCGATAGGTATTTAAATCATCTTCGCTATTCCAAATACTGTAGGTAAAAAAAGTATGTTTATCTTTTACATCTTGCCATAACTCTAAATGTTGGCAACCTTCAAAAGCTAAAATGGTGGATTTATTATTTTCAAATGTTTTAACAAAGCTATCAATTTCAGTAGCTTTAAATTGTAATTTTACAATACGTTTTATCATTATAAATACTGCTTAACCAAATTTATAGTTTCTGTCCATATCCCTTTTTACGTCTTTTTCTTTTATGGTTTTACGCTTATCATACTGTCGTTTACCGTGGGCAAGGGCAATTTCTAATTTGGCCAAACCTCTTTCTGATATAAACAAACGAGTTGGTATAATAGTATTACCCTTTTCCCTTACTTTACTATGCAACTTTTTCAACTCTCGTTTTTGCAGCAATATTTTTCGTACTTGAAATGGATCGTGATTATAATGTGTACCCTTACTAAACTTACCAATATGCATATTAAATACCCACAGTTCATCCTTTTTAAATCTACAATAAGCATCTACCAAATTGGCTTTGCCTTCGCGTATGGCTTTAATTTCTGTACCCACTAATACCAAACCAGCTTCGTATCTTTGTGTTAAAAAGTACTCAAACTCAGCTTTTTTATTTTTTATATTTATCTCTTTCTGTATCGTAGCCATATTTTTAAAGTATTATATTTTTAAAACATCATTCATTGTAAAACAGCCTGTTTTTCCTATTAACCATTCGCTTGCTAAAATAGCACCTTTAGCAAAACCATTGCGGTTAAATGCTTTGTGTTGAATTGAAAGCGAATCATTTTCAGATTTCCAGGTAACAGTATGCGTACCCTTAACATCTGCTTCACGTAAAGATATTATGTTTAACACCTCTTTTGCATTGTTTAGTTCATTTTTCCATGTTTTTTTTGTTGGATGCTTAGTTAATATATCATTTGCCAGGCTAATAGCCGTACCGCTTGGGGCATCTAACTTTTTGGTATGATGAATTTCTTCTATAGAAACATCGTAATTATTATAAGCTGCAAACAGCTCATTAACCAACTTATTAATTTTAAAAAATAGATTTACACCAACACTAAAGTTAGAAGCATATAAAAATGCACCACTTTTTTCAAAACATTGCTGCTTCACTTTTTCCAAATTTTTATACCAACCTGTTGTGCCAACTACTACTGGCAGGCCAGCATCAAAACATAAATTTAAGTTATTTAGTGCGGTATCGGGTCGGCTAAAATCAATAGCAACATCTGCTTTTTGAAGCATTTTAATAGTTAAGTTTTTAAAATTGCTCGAATCTACTTTTAGCACTATCTGGTGTTTACCAGCTTCATCAATCAAAACCTCAATAGCTTTACCCATTTTACCATAGCCCAGTAATGCTACCTTCATAAACTTAATTTTAAATTTATACCAAAATAATTATTACCTCCAATTGCCGGCATAAAAACGGGTTGTACAGAAAGGTCTAAACTATCATCAATATCAAAATTATTTAAATGGCTGTATACTAAAGCATCTGCAATATTTAATACATATATTGCGCCCATTGCAATTAAAGAAATTTCAAAGTATCGTTTATAAAATGCTCTTTGGATTAACAAATTATTATCTGTATAAATATTATTTAAATTTGGGTTAGAAAAGCATCTGTCGATTAACTCCGCATCTTCGTAATTATAACGCACCCTGTTTAAATAAAGGTTGGTATAACATTGTTTTTGATTATTTGTATAAACAGCCGCCAAACCGGCACCCGAAAGTAACAACCAAAAAACCGGGACTTTCCAATATTGCTTATTGGTAACTTGCCCCAAACCTGGCAATGCAGCCGAACGGTAAGCCGACAGCATTGGAGAATAACTCATGTTTTTACTACGCTCTTTAATTTGGGCAGAAACGTAAGCATCAATAATATTGGCTGCATACATAAAGCCAGCTGCTCCAAATGCAGCATTGTTTATTCTGCGTGCATTGTTTTGTTTTATACGCAATTTATTTCTAATACTATCGCCGCCAATTATTATGTTAGATGCAAGTGCTAAACTATCGCTATATTTATTAAATGTAGAACGATAGGCCAAGCCTGTTGAAATAGAAAAAACAATAGCGCCAGGGTAAATTGGTGTTTTATAAATTTGCTTGTTAAAAGCTTGCCCTAAACCTGGTAAAATAATTGATGCTAAAGCCGTTCGCTTAATTTTTTTCTTGTCAACAGCTGGCCTTTTATTACTTGTAGTATCTTCTACTTCAAGCATTAAACTATCGTTAATATTTACAATTGAAGTATCAACTTTTATTAAATTTTCTATGGCATCATCTTCTTGTGCAATAGAGGAGTTAAAGCAAATACAACAAAAGCAAAAAAAAATAAACGACCTTACATTCATACCTTTACAAAACAACTAATTTAGTTTCACATTATATAAAAATGTTTAAGTTTTGTTAAGTGAATAGTTTACATAAGTAAGCGCATAATTTTAAATATCTTTACCACCTATTTAATTTGAGTTTGAAAAGAATTGCCTTTTACGTTTTATGCATTGCTGCGTTTTCTGTTAAAACGAAAGCACAATCAACCAACTTACCTTTTAATACAATTGGTTACAAATTTATTGAACGCTTAACTATACAAAACAATAAAGCGCAAACCAACATTTTTACTAATCAAAAACCGTTTAGCCGTAAAGATGTTATTGGTTTAGTGGAGGCATTAGATACTGTAAATCTATTTTTTTCAATACAAGACAGAAGAGATCATCGCTACCTATACATTGAAAATAATGAGTGGACAGATAAAGGTGAAATTCCAACAAAGCGTGCGTTGTTCAATACGTTTTATAAATATAAATCCGATTTTTTTTATAAGAAGGGAGACAACTTTCAATTGAAAATAAACCCTGTTTTTCATTTTGAATTAGGTACTTCTATTAATGATGATTTGATTACTTATAGAAATGCAAGAGGTTTTAGCATAAGAGGTTTATTACATAACAAAATTGGCTTTTATACTTATTTAACCGATAACCAAACCATTGAACCACGTTATGTGCAAAATTTTGTGTTCAGTAAATATAACGGACAAGATGCTGTGCCAGGAGAAGCCCCCTACTCTACTTTTGGTGAAAATGATGCTTTAGATTATTTTTCATATAGAGGTTATATTAGTTTTCCAATATTTAAAGCGGTACAATTTCAATTTGGGCACGACAAACATTTTTTTGGCAATGGTTATCGTTCTTTGTTTTTATCTAATGAAGGTGCGCCATATTTATTTGGCAAACTAAGTACTAAATTTTGGAAGTTGAGCTACCAAACTATATGGGCAGAACTAATTGAGCAGTACAGCATTTTAGATCCTGCTGGTTTACGAAATAGAAAATATGGTGTTTGGCATCACCTAAGTTATAATGCTACTAATTGGCTAAATATTGGTTTATTTGAAGGTATTATTTTTGACCGTGAAAATGGTTTTGACTTAAATTACTTAAATCCTGTAATTTTTTACAAGGCAATTGAATGGCACGTTGGCAGCCCAGATAACTCAATAATTGGTTTAGATGCCAAGGTTAATTTTTTAAATCATTTTGAAGTTTATGGGCAATTGGTTTTTGATGAATTTAGAGCCAGCGAACTGTTTAAAGAACGCAGAGGTTGGTTTGGCAATAAGTATGCTTGGCAGTTAGGTGCCAAATATATTAATGCTTTTAAGGTATCGCATTTAGATTTTGAAGTGGAATATAATTTGGTAAGACCTTATACTTTTGCTCATTTTAATACCAACATTAATTACACACACTACAACCAAGCTTTAGGCCATATTGCTGGTAGTAATTTTAAAGAGTTACTTTTTATTACCAAATACAGACCAGTAAATAAACTCAACATTAGAAATACTTTTATGTACTTACAACAAGGCAAAAATACAACCGACATTAATTATGGTGGCAATATTTTTGAAAGTATATTAAACTATCCTCAAGAATTTGGAAACGAAACCTTGCAGGGCAATAAAACAACTATTTTCAATAATCAATTCCTTGTCTCTTATCAACTGTTTCATAATTTATTTGTAGATGGTAAATATATGTTTAGGTATGAAACAAATTTAGATAAGGGTATTAATTTTTCAACACAATATATAAGTATTGGTTTAAGGCTTAATACAGCACATAGATCGTTTATGTTTTGATGTTTGATGAGCTGCTAATCTTATTAAAATTGAAAGTTTTATAAATAGAAAAATTATATTACATTAAGCCTGGTATATTGGGTAACATACCTGCGGTAGCATCTTTTATTTTTTCTTGCGCTGTGGTTTCTGCTTTTTCAATAGTACGGTTAATGGCCACAATTAGTAAATCTTCTAGTTCTTCTGTGTTTTCTGCTGTTATTAGTTTGCGGTCAATGTCAACATTTTTTACTGTTTTGTTAGCGGTCATAGTTATTTTCACTCTGCCATCGGGCGATTGGCTGGTTACATCAACTGTATCTAAACTTTGTTTTACTGAGGCCATCTTTTCTTTCATTTCTGAAATTTTGCCAAACATATCGAACATATTGTTTTAATTTTTTTTGTAAAGTTAAGTATTGTTTTTTAAAAAGATCATTCATAATAATATTATTTAATGTTTTGTTGTAACTACTCAGTTAAGGTCAAAAGTCAGACTGCTTCGCTGCCAGGCGTCAGATAAACTCGGTTGAGTGAAGTCAAAAACGCTCTTTTTCGCCCAAATTATTTCTGACATCTAACGTCTGACAATGAAATGGTCTGACTTCTGAATAGTTACACATAAGGTATATCATAAAAAAAGACAAGATTAAATCCCGCCCTTTTTTAATATATCTATAATCTTAAATTACATACATCATCCTTTATCCACTTCTTTAACTTTAGCCATATACTTATCTAACTCTATTTTTACCCGAGGTAATAAAATAAATAAGCCGATCATATTTGGCACCATCATAGCAAAAATCATAGCATCACTAAAATCAATTACGTTACCTAAACTTGCCGCAGCACCAATTACTACAAATACACAGAAAATTATTTTATATAAATTTTCCATTGCTTTGGTTCTTCCAAACAAAAAAGTCCAGCTTTGTAAACCATAGTAACTCCAGCTAATCATAGTGCTAAAAGCAAACAAAACTACTGCAATTGTTAACACATAAGTAAAGCCCGGTATAGTACTGTTAAAAACATAGTTAGTTAAATCAACGCCACTTAAAGCAGCACCGCCACTAGTTAGTTTAGCAGCTCCACCTGCTGCACCTAATGCAAAATCTCCTTTTAAGCTGGCAATTACAATTACCAAAGCCGTCATAGTACAAATTACAACTGTATCAATAAACGGTTCTAACAAAGCTACAATACCTTCACTAGCTGGCGCATTTGTTTTTACTGCTGAGTGAGCAATAGCAGCAGAACCAATGCCTGCTTCATTACTGAAAGCAGCACGTTTAAAACCTTGTATTAATGCACCTAAAAAACCACCTGCAACAGCAGTAGGTGCAAATGCTTCTGAAATAATTGTAGCGAAAGCTTTTGGTACTAAACCAATATTCATTATTAATACTAATAAGGCAGCACCAACATAAATAGCCGCCATAAAAGGCACTACCTTTTCGGTAACTGAAGCAATACGTTTAATACCACCAATAATTACTATACCTACTAATACCGACATTATTAAGCCAAACACCGCACCACTTGCAGGAGAGTTATAACCAATAGTGTTTAAAAAAATACTAGCTGCCTGGTTACTTTGAAACATATTGCCACCACCAAAGCTGCCACCAATACACATAATGGCAAAAAGTACTGCTAATACTTTACCTAAACCAGCCATATTTTTTTCGCCCAAACCTTTGCTTAAATAATACATAGGGCCACCATAAACTTTACCATTTGCATCTACTTCTCGGTAAGCAACACCTAAGGTACATTCTACAAATTTTGAGGCCATACCAATTAAACCGCAAACAATCATCCAAAAAGTAGCACCAGCACCACCAATAACAACCGCAACTGCTACACCAGCAATATTGCCTAAACCAACTGTAGCACTTAAAGCAGCTGTTAAAGCCTGAAAGTGAGAAACTTCTCCATCTTGTCCTTCAATTCTAATTGTATCAGGGTTATCTCCATCTGCCACATTTAAATCGGCAGGTTCCATTTCAACATGATCATACTTTCCACGCACCGTATTTATAGCTGTACCAAAAAAGCGAATGCCTGGAAACGAAAAGCGAATAGTAAAATACAATGCTCCCAAAACAAGAGGAAACAAAACCCAAGGTACTGCAACACCATCGGATATTGGAATGGCATAAAATATAAATTTCACAAACCAGCCGGTTGCCCAGCCAAATGCTTCATCAATTCGTTTATCTAAGCCCATTTCTTGTGCAAATAAGTTTAATTGCGTTACAACAAGACCTAATAGAAGGATTATCTTTTTCATATTACTATTTATGAGGCTAAATTTAGAAAAAATAAACACAAGCCTATATATCTTTCCGATATTTACAAGATATTAGGCAATATTAGCATCAAAAATTTTAGAATATCGCCAACATTAGTAAATAATTTATGTTTTTTTTATGATGTGTTACTATTTACCTATACCTGGTTTTGAATTCGTTTTTGGATATGCATGTCACTTCACATCATTTTTATTTGCTAAGCGGATATACAAAAACGTCGTTTGTAAGATCTTCTTATCTAAAACAAAATGATAAAAAAAAGTAATGACATTATGACAACTGCCGCCATTTTTGTAGCTGCTGGCAGTTCAACCCGAATGGGCGAAAAAAATAAATTGCTTCTTCCTTACAGTAATTCAACTTTAGTGTACCATACCTTTACACAGTTGCAAAAAAGTGTAATTAATAAAATTGTAATTGTAACTGGTTTTGAAGCAAACAAAATAAAAATGGCTTTGCATAAAAAAAATACACAGTTTGCTCATAATGAAAAACATTTAAGTGGTTTAAGCAGTTCTATACAAACGGGTATAAAAGCTTTGGCAAACAAATTTGATGCTTATATGATTGCTTTATCAGACATGCCCTATTTAAAAACTGCTGATTACAATAAACTTATTAATGCTTTTAGATTATCTTATAAATTTCAACCCTTAATAATAGTGCCACAAATTGGTGAGTGTAATGGAAATCCTGTAATATTTTCAAAAGAATTTATACCAGAAATTCTTAATCACAAAAAGCCAGAAGGTTGTAAAGCTATAATTCAAAAAAACAATAAATTTGTAAAGTTTGTTTCATTAAATAGCCTTAAAGCTTTTAACGATATTGACCTTCCAAAAGACTATCAAAAATTAATTAATGTACGAATTAGACCGAATAATTGAATTTGCAAATACAAAACTAAGCAAGGGCAAACAAGTGATTTTTGCAACAATTGTAAAAACAGAAGGTTCCAGCTATAGAAAAAAATGGACGCAAATGGCTATTAGCAACGATTTGGATTATGCGGGTAATTTAAGTGGAGGTTGTGTTGAAAAGGAAATTTTAGTACAAGCACAAAAAGTGTTTAAAAGCGGTAAAAATTTAATTTTTGAGTATGATGGTAGTTATCGGTTAGGATGCAAAGGTGTTGTTTACATATTGTTGGAGTTACTTGATAAAAATAATTTCAATAAAATATATGAGAAGATAAAATTAAATCAAAAAAGGCGAAGTACTTTTGAAAAAGGTATTGATAATTTGGAAGATGGTTTAAAGCAAACTTATTTTATGTTTGGTGACGATAAGCTGCCAAATTATTTAAATAATCCTAAAAAAAACATTTCGAAAACAGAGCGCATAACCATCTTAGCACAAAAACAACTAATAATTATTGGTGGAGAATTTGATAGTGATATGCTTAGAACAATGGCCTTAAAATTGGGTTACAAAACTACTCAAGTGGTTGGTTTAAGTTACAATATTAAAAAAGAAGAAAAGAATATTATTTGTGTTGAACCAGAGCAAATTAAAAAACATTTTATTTTTGATAAGCGTACTGCCATTTTATTAATAACCCATTCTTATGCGCAAGATCTTCATTTTATAAAAGAACTTTTAGCAGAAGATGTAGCGTATATAGGCACTTTAGGCCCAAAGCAACGCAAAGCAGAAATTGAAAATTACTTATTTGAAAACTATGCAATTAGCCACCATAAACTAATAGAAAAAATCGAAAATCTTAAGGGACCCTTAGGAATTAACATACCTTCAGTTACTCCGGAAGAGATTGCAATTTCTATTTTTGCAGAATTAATTGAAATTTTTAACAAAAAAAAGTAAAGAATTCATAATTTTCGGCGTTTTAATAAAAATTGTTGATCTCGGATTTAAAAATTTATTCACATACTACTCCACTAAATAAAATTACTCCAGCAAAAACTGGCATTAAAATAGCTATGTTCAATATAAAAAGCCTGCTATGGAAGTTTTAGACAACATTCATACTGAAAGAACCAGAATAGGCAAACAACAACAAACTGCCCTAAGCAACGAGTTGGATAAGTTAAATAGTGTTTTGCAAAAGTTAAACCTAAAACACCCTTACAGTTGGAATCCAGAACTTTTTAATGAGCTCCTTAATGTGTCTTCGCATTTTAAAAATAGTGCTTCTAATAACTTTAAACTAAAAATTGAAACCGACTGCCTGTACAGATATACTACTTTTAATCGTTTAATAAAAAGTAATGGTTTAAGGTGGCACAATAAGCTGATAGACCCAAATGTGGCGTTTAAGCTTTTGTGTAATAGAGTTGAAAATGAAGATGTTTACGAGTTTAAACTATCTGATTTTATGAAAGGTATTTATAAAAATGGCAGAGGTTTTAGCTGGTGGACAAACCATAAAATAGAAGACTTAGAAGATGTGTTTCGGTTGGGCATTCCTTCGGATTGGATTGCGCCTAAATCAATTATTATGAAGATAAGAGATAAAGATATTATACACCAGCAACAAAAAACACCGAGCATAATTGAAGCTTTTGATTCACCAATTTTTAACCCAGCAAAAGTTAGTGAAAACAAAGGCATTGCTGGTAAAACGCTAAACTTAAATGATAGTAGTACCTTTAAAGGCGGTTGCGAAGAATATATTACTGGAGCCATAGATGTTGATAAAATATCTATAACTCCTTACGAATTTGATATAACCAAAAAAGAAGTTTTTTTAGAAAGTATATTAAACGATTTACTTAAATTTTATAAAACAATATGATGAATCCTGTTTTAATAAAAAAGCCAACTACTAACTTATGGAAGGCAGAGTTTGAAGAGATGCTTAATGGAAAAAAAACAGACGACTTTGAAAAATTAGGCAGCGCTGGTGCTTATGTGCAAAATATATTTTTGTACACTTTAAAAAATAATGAAACCTTAAACCGATCTGTCGATCTATTTTTTGAAGTATTTGAAAGCAAGTTAACTAAACTAATTAAAGAACCAGCTCTTACCAGTTTACAATTAGAAATAATGATAGACATTGCAGCAGCTTTTGTAAAACAATATAATGACAAAACATTTAGCATCAATTATTTGCAAAAAATAACCGACTTAGTAAACGCCTACATCAAATTGAAAAACACAAGCAATGTAAAACAAAATGAAGGTGCATTTTATAGCTATCTTCATTATTTAAAAGTTTTTGTTTTGCCAGTTGAAGAGGAGGGTTTTAACAATATAATAGCAGAAACAAAAATTGATGAGATTAAAAAAGATGATCCTTTAATCAAATCTATTCATACCATATTAAAATTTTCAATACTGCATTTTGAAAAAACTACAAGTGGTTTAGCTACCTTTTTGCTTTATCTGTTAAATTATTGTGTAAAAGAATTATCGCTTAGCGATACTTTACAAACCGAGTTAGTAGAATATAGTATTGCCAACAAAGCGGCTACAAATAATTTAATTAGCAAAGCCATATTAAAGTTTGCAACAGAAAATGAAGCAGAATTTAAAAATATTTTAAATACAATGCAATGCCGTTTAACTTCTGACGGTTTCAACATTATTTACAATAATGGTACTTTTAAGCATTTAGAATTAGAAAGTCAGCAATGGGAAATGCTAAACGAAACTTACCACTTAAATGCCAAGCCAGTACACGAAATTTTAAACGAACACTTAAATCGTAATTTATAAGCAAGCTATGCAAGTAATAGAACAACTTATTGAAAGCCATTACAAGCCCCTTATCTTATCAGAAAAAGAAAAGAAAGGCCGTAACATAATTCAATATAAATATTATATAGATTGTTTTGATTTAATTGATATTTTAAAAGGTGTAAAACGTTTTACAGAAGACTTGGAAGAGCGCAGTAAAATTTCGAATACCCGCACACTTGCCTACAACCTTATTTTAGATGGCTGGATTGACAACATTCATTTATTACCAACGCACCAAACAGAGTTTTTCGATTTAATGTATTTAGATTTTGGTGTACGCAACCCACACATAAACAATGAAGATATTAATGATTTAATTACCGAGTACGAATACGAGCAGGATTTACATTTAGTACCAGAAGAAGATTACCGGGCTTATATTGAAACTGTTGTTTCTAAAAGTGTTGATCGTTTTAATTTATATGGTTTAGCACGAGCTAACAATTGGCAAAAGCGTTTGCAAAAATTGGTCGACTTAAAAATTCTACATTTAAAAGATTATGATTTACAGGAAGTTGTACAATTGGTTACCACTAATAATTTTAAAAAAATAAAGATGGCTACCGATCAAATTCGTTCAAAATCGGTACGCAACAAAAGTAATTTTAATGATGCCTTAGCGCTAACTTACTTAGCCGCTATTAAAAATAAAGAACCCAATACAATACCTGTTTTATTAGATTCTAAAGGCTTTTACACTAAAATAATTGAAAAAAGTGGTTTTCAAGCTAAATTTGAATACGATTTACAGATGGACAAAAGCGGTACCAATCGTATTTCCATTGTAAGAGGTACAGCTTATTTTGTACTAAAAAGTATTTTTGATTGTCCTAAGGAAAAGCTTGATGTAATTAATAGAAAATTTCCGAAATATTATAAAATTTTAGAAGAGAATAAGGTCATAAAATTTATTCCGGCCAACAAAATTTTTAGCTCTGATAAAATGACTAACTTTTTTTTAGAAGACCCTAAGTTGAAAAAAATTTACAAGAAATATAGAACTGAGTTTAAAGATTATTTAGAAAACGAATTTTTTAACAAGGTTTGGTTATCTTGTTATGAAGATAGCTTTTTTACTACTTTTATTGATGAACATTATAAATATCAAAAAGAAGACATTATAAACAAAACAAAAGTTATTAATGCCTATAAAATATCATTTTTAAACACTTACCGAAAAGTAAAAGAAGAAAGTGAAACGCTATCTGTTTTAACCAATATATGGGCAAACTTTAGCCAGGCAGATTTTTCTGATAAATTTGACAAAATAGACGATAGCTTTAATGTATTTTTATCTTTCGGTGCATTCAGGTTTTCATTTCCATTTCATCAAAAACATACTATAGATGATGTTAATGAAGCAATAACCAAACTAATATTAGAGGAAGGTTTATCCGGTAACATTATAAATAAAAATGCAGCCATTCATCAAATTGTTAAAAGATTGTTTGATGGTTTAAGCGGTAATAGTGAAACACAATTGAACAAGCTATCTATGGCGGTTAGCATTTTGTGGTCTTTAGGTCAATATAAATCTATAGATAAAATTGGCAACCTGTTCTACAAAAACAAAAACTACCCACATTATAGCTTTGCCTTGGCTCATTCTGCAGCAATGCTAAAAATTACCACTTTACAGCATAATCGCAAAAAGGTATTAGGTATAATTAATTGTATAGAACAAAAAGTATCTGCAAATAATTACAAATATTTAATTGGCAAAACTTATGTTTTTTTCTTTTTGTGGAAAGCAGAATGTAAAAATCATTTTTCATTAACACTTAAAGCACCAGTTGACAATAATCATAATTTTGTTGAGGCACATTATAGTATGAATAAAGCATTAAGTGTTTTAAAAGAAAAAAATTATATAATTGATCCCTGGCGACTAATGCTTTTCTTATATGCTTTAAATCTCAAAATTTTTATGATTACTGAAGGAGGCAGCGAACAAGAGTTTCAAAATTTAGAAAGCATTGTAGATGAATTTAAATTAACAGAAGGCAATCACCCAGTATTTTGGCAGAGCAGGTATGATGATACCATTGCCCGTTACTACCTTAGGTTAGCACTACAATATTATAGTGAAAAAAATATTGAAGGTTTTGAAATGTATTTACATAGAGCAAAAACTCGTATTGATAAAGCGCTAAGAACCAGCTCTGAGCACCCCCGAAGTCAAGAAAATTTTCAAGAGAAAGTTTTTGAAGTGATCAATAGATATGCTAAAGGTATTTTAGATGATTATTTAGCGTAGCTTGTTAAATATAAAACACTATCCTATCTTTTTTTAATTATTTAGAAACCAGACCATTTCATTTTAGAGCGTTTTTGAACTGCCGTTCCTTACTAATATATCTGTAAATAATTCTGTGTTTTGAGCTCCATAAAATACGCGGCCGTTTTTGATTAAAATAGTTTCCATACCAACTAAAATTTGTAGTGCATCTATTGGTAAATTTAATAAAATTTGTATATTTAACCAAACTGTTGAATCAAATTGGTTGGAGTTTAAATTTAAAAACCATCTTATTTAAATTATAAATAAATTTTTAGTGTGGAAAGAAGAAAATTTATAGGTAGTGCTTTAACAGGAAGTGTAATACCTTTGGTGGCCACATCAAAAACAATGGAAGATATATCTTTTAAAAACAACATTAACCATAGCGTTTGTAGTTGGTGTATTGGCGACACTCCGCTCAAAAAAGCCTTAAAGCAATTAAAAAAAGCAGGCGTTATGGCAATGGATTTATTGGGCCCTGATAATTGGCCACATTTAAAAAAATTGGGCATGCATTGCAGTATGTGCAATGGCGCAGAAATTAACCTGGTAGATGGCTGGAATGAATTAGCCAATCATAAAACCTTAATAAAAAATTATACTCAAATGATTCCTTTGGTTGCAAAAGCGGGTTATCAAAATTTAATTTGTTTTAGTGGCAATACAAGAGCGTTAAGTGTGGAAGAAGGTTTAGAAAATTGCGTAAAAGGTTTACAACAAATTTTACCATTAGCCGAAAAAAATAAGGTAATTATCCAAATGGAATTATTTAACTCAAAAGTTGATCACCCAGATTATATGTGTGACAATACGCCTTGGGCAATTGAATTGTGTAATCAATTAGAAAGTGAAAACTTTAAGTTGCTGTACGATATTTATCATATGCAAATTAATGAAGGCGATATTATCAGAACGATACAAGATCACCATCCATATTTCGGCCATTACCACACAGCCGGTGTGCCTGGTCGCCACGAAATTAATGAGCAACAAGAATTAAATTATCCTGCCATTATGAAAGCTATATTTGCTACAGGTTTTAAAGGTTATGTGGCGCAAGAGTTTATACCAACAACAGACGATAGGATTGCAGCATTGGTAAAAGGCTGTAAAATTTGCGATGTTTAAATAATGCTTATGAAAGTACACCAACCACTTTTTCTTCTGTAATTATTTCTATTCAAACAGTCATTACTTTTTTTAGTTATGTTAGTTTTCAGAATTTGCTTAAACAGCTTGGCCCTGATTTTTTTAATTTGTGTCAAGGCAATCGCATAAAAATGATTTAAATAATTAGCAAAAAAAATTAGAAGCGAAATGGTTTTCCCCCGTAGAAATTTTGGTCCCGCCATCCGTTCAAATACCATTTTGCCAACGCTTCAAAGGCCAAACATAAAAATGGTATAACCACTTCTGTCCTTTAGGTTTGCAAAACAAAAGTTGGGGAATAAATAAATGTGTAATCATTCCTTTCATTTTTGTAATTTTTATAGCAAGTTATGTCCTTTAATCATAAAATATTTAAATGAAGTTAAAACCGGGGATGGCGCGTTATACTGCTGTCAAGGTTAAAGACCTACCACCCGTTTAA
>Ga0209187_1000867_pt1 | contig 42884 bp, 40 predicted proteins | sample BantaG_FD_187430 | JGI IMG/M metagenome (GOLD analysis project Ga0209187, IMG submission 187430) | Marine algal microbial communities from Bantry Bay, Ireland - BantryBay_4 metaG (SPAdes) (version 2) | ecosystem: Host-associated > Algae > Red algae > Unclassified | place: Bantry Bay, Ireland...
TTTTCCATGTTAAGTACTAAAGTTTTAAGTGTTTGGCAATGCCGATACTTGAGTGAGTTCAGAGCAATTGCATATTATTTAATGCAATGTATGAAAAAAAATTGACAGTTCGTAAAATTCTTTGCAATAACTCCATCATTAATTTTGTACCTATTTGGTATTGCGGGCTTAAATTTTGTAACCAACATGAATTACCTACGATTATATATACAACAAGAGAAGTTAAAAGAAACGTAAGTACTCGCCGAAGGGATGAAGGAGAAAGCGCAGGAATTTGTAGAGAGTGGTGGGGAAATTTATAGTTGAGAGAAGTCGATAGTCGGTGGTCGATAGTCCTTATGTGGACGTGAAAAATACAATTTCAGGGGGCTTTCTTCATTTTTGGAGAAAGCCCTTTTTGATTTTCGATTATTCAAACATGCTCTCAATTCAGTCATCAATCATTTCGCTGAATCGCTCCTGCTTTCCATACATCATTATTGTCTTTATTTTCATAAAAAGTAACTGCGTCATGTATTTTCATAAACTGGTTGTGTTCACCTATTTTTGCCATTAATCCGCTTTTAAATAACTTGTCACGGATGGGTCCGATAGCACAGGCGATGAAAATTTGAATGCCATTGGCGCGTACAAAATCAATCGTTTCGCTAAGGACTTGCATACCACTGCTATCAACATCTGAAATACTCGAAAAATCAAGAATCAACAACTGCATATCCTCCTTAAAATTATGAACGAGTTGTTCGATATATGATTGAAAATACTCTGCGTTTCCGAAATATAATTGAGCATCAAAGCGAACTATAATGACATTATCGGTACTGACAGTATTCTCAAAACGTTGAATACTTCTGTACGAAGCCGTTCCTTCAATACGTTCCAAAATGGCAATATGCGGTACACTATTTCGATAAATCATCAGTGTTACCGAAGCAATAACTCCCGAAAATACACCTGCTTGAATTCCCACAAATAAGGTAATGAGAAAGGTCAATATAAAGGTGATAAAATCAAGTCTGTCAGCGTGCCAGAGGTGTTTGGCGGTCTTTATATCTACTAATTTGAGGATAGCCGCAATGATAATCGCAGCTAGTATTGCATTGGGCAAATAATGAAAAACAGGCGTAAGAAAAAGCAAAGCGAGAATGACAATCAAGGCAGCAATGATGGAAGCCAAGCCGGTATTTGCACCATTTTCGTGATTGATAGCTGAGCGTGAAAAACTGCCCGTAGTCGGATAACTTTGAAAAAATGCACCACCGATTTTGGAGAGTCCGAGTGCGATAAGTTCCTGATTTGGAATGACTTTATAGGTCTTCTCCTTGGTGGCAATCATTTTGGCGATAGCCAGTGATTCGATAAAACTAATCAGGCAAATTGCCAATGCAAGGGGCATCATTTGAGCGACAGTAGCCACCGACATATCAGGCAGACCAAAGGTGGGGAAGCTCGCCGGAATATCACCAACGATACTGATACCGCGTTCATTCAATCCACCTATTTTTACCAAAATAATACCTACCACAGTCACGATGAGTGCGCCCGGAATGAGTTTGTTTATTTTTTTAAATATTAAAATTAAAAGGATGCCGCCAATACCCATCAGTACCGTAGGAAGATGAATATCGGCGAGGTGCTGCCAGATGCCGTAAAGAATTTCGTGAATTTTGCTACTTGTCGGAATTTGGATACCGAATATGTGTTTTAGTTGACTACCGGCAATGATGACCGCTGCCGCCGAAGTAAAGCCTGCAAGAACAGGATGCGACAGGAAATTGACCAAAAAACCCAAGCGAAAAAGACCCAATAATAACTGAACGACACCCGCAATGAGTGACGCGAGTATCGCCAGTGCAATGTACTCGCTCGTACCCGCCTCGGCGAATGGACTAACGCCGGTCAGTACGAGTAGCGATACTACCGCCACCGGACCTACCGATAGGTGTGCCGAACTCCCAAATAAAGGATACAAAGACAAAGGCACAATGCTCGCATAAAGTCCGTAAATGGGTGGCAAACCCGCCAACATCGCATAAGCCATGCCTTGCGGAATGAGCATAACCGCCACCGTAATACCCGCCATCAAATCGCCGCGAAAATCGGACGACCTATAATTGAGTAGCCATCTGATAGGGCGGATGTTTTGTGGTGAAGACATATTTTTTTGTTTGACTGAAGGCGCAAAGCTATCTATTCCCAACGGAATTTTGAATATTTTAATAGTCAATTCGTGAGGGATAAGGTGATTTTGGTGTTTACAAGGTCATTTTAATTGCTTATATTTGGGATCAAAGTGATTTGGGTGGAGTAAATTCAGGTGCTTAGTTCTACATTAAGACTCTTGATTTACTGACCTTCAGAGAGTTATATCAGTGCGATTTAAATGTTATTTTTTAATAATAAGACGACTACAAAAACTAACCAATTCGTACAGTGTGTATTTTAAATTTAAATTATTTAAATGTATTTATTTTCCATTTAAATGAAATCAACTAAAACACACATAAATAACTGATAATCAAGTTCTTTTAGAGCCTTAATGTAGAAATAACATGACAAAACAATAAAATATACATGCAAAAAATACCACTCCTACTCACCTTAGCCTTTCTACTAATCGCGTGTAATGACACCGTAAAAAAGCCCAGCCCTATCACTGAAAAACCAACTGAAATGGAAGAAAAAAAACCACCTATCATCAGAACGCATAAAACTTATTCCCATCAAGAACTCATGGGCAAAATCGACGTATCTTCGCACCCTGACTTTACAAAAATCAAACCCATGCACACCACTAAGGCGGGCATATACTTACGCAAAGACGCTTACAAAGCCTTCCAACAAATGTACGAAGCCGCCCTCAAAGACGGCATAATACTCAAGATTGTTTCTGCTGCTCGTCCGTTTGCCCATCAAAAAAGCATCTGGGAAGCCAAGTGGACCGGTGCGAGAAAAGTCGGCGGAAAAGACCTTTCCAAAGCCATTCCCAATGCTAAAGACCGCGCCCTTGAAATCCTCCAATACAGTTCCATGCCCGGCACCTCGCGCCACCATTGGGGAACAGACATTGATCTGAACAATCTCGAAAACTCATGGTTTGAACAAGGAGAAGGACTCAAAATTTATAATTGGCTCCGCGATAATGCCCTCGTCTATGGCTATTGCCAAACCTACACTCCGAAAGGCGCAAACCGCCCACATGGGTACGAAGAAGAAAAATGGCATTGGAGTTATTTGCCCATTTCAATGGATATGGTTCAGCAATACCAAAAATTCCTCAAAGACACCGACATCGCAGGTTTCAAAGGCGCGGAAGTCGCTACTGAAATCGGTGTAGTCGAAAAATACGTTCTTGGCATTGACCCTTCCTGCAAATAATACAATTTTACAATCACACAATTTTACAATTATACAAAATGGCATTAACAGAATCCACCATGTTACCCCTCGGCACGAAAGCCCCTGAATTTAATTTACCTGATACCGTTTCCAGTAAAACATTGAACTTAAATGACTTGCAAGGCAAAAAAGCAACCGTTATCATGTTTATATGCAATCACTGTCCCTACGTTATTCATGTGAATGATGCCTTGATACGCCTGTCGAGTGATTACACCGCTAAGGGCGTTTCTTTCATTGGTATCAGTTCAAATAATGTCATTACTCACCCACAAGACGGACCGGAGCGCATGACAGAACATGCCAAATCTGCTGGCTACAATTTCCCGTATCTGTACGATGAAAGTCAGGAAGTAGCGCGTGCTTATGATGCAGCATGTACGCCTGATTTATACGTATTTGATGCGGATATGAAATTGGCATATCGTGGCAGAATCGACTCCTCGCGCCCCAATAGTGGCAAGCCCGTAACAGGCGAAGACATCCGCAAAGCCATAGATTTGATAGTAGCAGGCGAGACCGTACCCGAACCACATTACCCATCGGCAGGTTGTAATATTAAGTGGAAATAGCATCCGCGAGTCGAATAACAAATGAGTATTGTCCACCATTCAAAGACGCTTTTAAAAATATTTCAAATAATATTGGACGCATCGCTAAAAATACCTATCTTTGCGTGCCTTTTCACAAAAGGGTATTTACTTAGTACAATAAAACGATAAAATCATGGATTCAGTTGCTATAACAGGTACGGCAAGAACCGTGCTTGGCAAAAAAGCTGCAAAAGCCGTAAGAAATGAGGGACAAATCCCTTGCAATATATACGGAGGTGAAGAGAATGTTCATTTCTCAGCACCCGTCAACGCATTCAAACCACTCATCTATACACCAGATTTCAAATTAGCGGAAATCTCAATTGATGGTAAGACCCACACGGCTATCGTCAAAGAAATCCAAAGTCATCCGGTAACAGATAACATCTTGCACATTGATTTTGTGGAGTTGTTACCAAACAAATCGGTCAAAGCCGAAATACCTATCCGTCTGGTAGGGCAATCTGATGGTGCTAAACTTGGTGGAGTGATCGTTCAGAAAATGCGTCGCGCCAAAGTAAAAACCACACCAGAGAAGCTGATTGATGCCATTGAAGTTGATATTTCAGAGTTAGTATTGGGACAATCCGTTCGTATCCGTGATATGGAAGCTATCGAAGGTGTTGAGGTACTCAATTCTCTCGGAACTCCGATTGCCAGTGTAGAAATACCACGTGCTTTACGTAGCGCACAATCCGAAGAGGAAGAAGAAGAAACAACAACTGAAGAAGAAGTTGCAACTGAATAAAATTAATACGACATTATATCTAAAAAAGAGGCTGTTTGTACAAACAAGCCTCTTTTTTAATATGGGTTAAGACGGTGTAAATAAACAGTGAAACTGGTGACGAATTCAGCAATCATACAATCACACCATTTTACAATCAAAACATGTCTTTTTTACAAAAAATCATTCAACATTTTTTTAAATCACCACAACAGGATCCTTTGAAATATCTTATCGTTGGTTTGGGAAATATGGGCGCGGAATACGACGATACCCGCCACAATGCAGGCTTCCTTGTCATGGATAAACTGGCACGGGAATTTGAAGTCAGTTTCAAAGATAGTCGCTTGGGTTTCACGACCGAATTCAAATACAAAGGGCGCACTTTTTGTCTTCTCAAACCCACCACTTACATGAATCGTAGCGGTAAAGCCGTTCAATATTGGTTACAAAAACATAATATCAAACCCGAAAACCTGCTCGTTGTAGTCGATGATTTGAACCTTGAATTCGGCTCACTGCGCCTACGAGGGAAAGGCAGTGATGGCGGACATAATGGCTTAAAAGACATCAATCAAATCTTAGGTGGCAACAAGTATGCACGCCTACGCTTTGGCATCGGCGACAATTTTAATAAAGGCAGACAAATCGACTACGTACTCGGTAAGTGGACGGAAAAAGAACAAGAACAACTCCCTGAGTTGACAACACGCGCCTCCCAAATCGTCAAAAGCTTTGGCACCATCGGTTTACAATTCACGATGAATCAGTTCAGTTGAGTAACGAGTTGTTTTTCTCACTACTCATTACTCGTAACTCATTACTCAAATGACCGGAAAACTCTACCTTATTCCAAGTTCGATGGGCGAAGGAGCAGCACAAGCATTACCACAATATGTGCTGGATGTAGTCCATCACCTCGATACATTTATAGCCGAAAGACCAAAAACGGCACGCCGTTTCTTAAAAACTATTCACACACCTGTCGCTTTCGCGGAAATGACCTTTTACGAACTCAACAAACACACAGACGAGGTAGAGCGCAGTACTTTTTTGGATAAAATTTTTGAAGGAAAAGACATTGGCCTGCTGTCGGAAGCCGGCTGTCCGGGCGTAGCTGATCCGGGGGCAGAGATAGTCGCTATGGCGCATCGTCGGAATGTCGAGGTCATTCCATTTGTTGGACCCTCTTCGATACTTTTGGCACTCATGGCTTCTGGCATGAATGGACAACAATTTACCTTCGTCGGCTACCTGCCATCCAAGCCCAATGAACGTATAAAAGCCCTCAAGCGTGAAGAAAGCCGTTCTATCTCAAATCGCCAAACCCGTATTTTTATCGAAACACCTTACCGCAATAATCCCTTGATTCAAGACGCGATAAAACACCTGAGCCCCGCCACACAATTTTGCATTGCAGCCGACCTCACGCTGCCCACACAATATATTCGTACAAAAACCATTCGCGATTGGCAAAAGAATCCGCCACCGGATTTACATAAACGCCCTGCCATTTTTTTGCTTTATAATACTTAATGCTTCAATTGTGAAAATGTAATAAATTCACATTTATCAATGGACTATCGACCACCGACCACCGACTAAGTTGCGTCACTCGCAACCTATTATACAATACTTGATTATGGAATTTGAGCACATCATCGAAAAGCTGAAACACGAATTGAGCAAACCCTTACCGGGAGTAGAATCCCAATATCGAATGGCGAGTTATACTCGAAAACACAAAGAACTGAGAAATATCAAACCACGCCCTGATGTGCGTGTGGCGGCAGTACTCGCCATGCTCTATCCTAAAAATGGCGAGACCTTTATTACTTTAATGAAACGTACCGATAGAGGTCCGCATAGCGGGCAGATTAGTTTTCCTGGCGGTGGGGTAGAAGAGCAAGATAAGGAATTGACTGACACCGCTTTACGCGAAGCACGCGAAGAGGTCGGCATCCACCCGAAGGATGTAACGACTATCGGAAAATTGACCCACCTTCACATTCCTGTGAGCAATTCTATGGTACACCCCATCGTTGGTTACTCGCATGTCGCGCCCGATTATGTTATCGACCCTGTGGAAGTCAAAGAAGTCATCGAAGCTCCGCTCAACGATTTTTTCAATCCTGATAAATTAAAAAAAATAGACATGCGTATAAACGATGGATTCATCCTCAAAGACACGCCTTATTTTGATATTAAAGACTTTGTCGTATGGGGAGCTACCGCAATGATTATGAATGAATTATTGGAACTGATAAAGAGGAGAGAGTGATTGTAAAATGGTAGAATTGTGAAATTGTATGATTATAATTAAAAACAGATTTTGGCTTCGCCAAAATACAATTCTACTATCACACCATTTCACAATCACACCATTCCCTTATTTTAAAATCTCGGACATTTTACTTTTTGACCTCTTGAACTTGCAGGGTGCGTATAGATGAGCGACAGTTCGAATGCACCGCGATTATTCGTAGCTCTTGACAAAGAAGATGAGTTGAGGTCATAATTGACCATCATCATAAGTCGTTGATATTCAAGACCTGCCGATACGGCAAGCGCATCAGAAGCCAAACCGTTTTCGCCACCGACAGTACGCTGCATAAAACCTGCACGTAAAGCGATGTCATCCCAATATCGGGTCTGAGCATAACGAAGACTCGCGCCGATAGCTATTTCTGTCGCTGGACCTTGTGCCATGACAAGTATAGAAGGCAAAATACTCAAATCCTGACCGAGTGGTATTTCACCGCCCGCCTGAACCGAAAATCGCGTATATAAAGGCTCAGATGTATCATCCAAAAAATGAATATCTGGACTATTCAAATGAAAAGCCGAAGCACCAAACCAAGCACTAAAACGATCATCAAATACACCGTACCACATCAAACCCGCATTGAGGTCCATATAGGTTCTACTGTTTTCATTAAAATTCTCACCATTTGACATATTCGGGTCAAAAGCATTACCGTCAAACTGTTCGCTAAATTGCAGATTATCCCAGTTGATACCACGCTGCCCAAAACCGATTTGTCCACTTGCAATCAGGTAATGTGTACGACCAGAGCGATAGTCATTCACCAACATTTTCATATAAGAACCTGTCAGATTGACCATATTTTGACTGTATTGAGATTGTCCGGCTTTATCCGTCAAAGCATTGACACCGAGTGAGACATAATCACTACTAAAGACAGGCAAGCGCGCATCAAAACTCGCGTGTATCGTCCTGAAGGCATCATTGCCAAGAAATGCAAACCACTGATTGCGGTAGTTCATTGAGGCACGAAACTGTCCATCATACACGCTTCCCATAGCAGGATTGGCGTATAAAGGCGCGTATTGCCAAAGTGAAAGATGCGGGTCTTGTGCCTGCACTTTACCGGAGGCAAGAACAAAGAAAAAGAGGATCAAGGGGAAAGTAAAAATTCTTATTTTCATCATTTACGTGGTGTTATGACCGAACTGTACAGGCGACTTTCAGTCGCCATGTGGAATTTAAATTTAACTTGTATAGTTTTTATTTTTAATTAAAAACTATACAATGGCGATTAAAATCGCCTGTACGGTGATTCAAGATTTGCCCTTGAATTCACGCGAAAGTAGAACGTTTTTTATTGAAAACGTCGATTTGAATAGCTAAATTACGACTTCAATCCCAAAATAGCTACTTTCGTCTGTAATTGGACACGAAATTGGTCAAATGACCATTATTTTGTACGAATAAATTTGTGTTATGTTGTTAAAAACGGTGAGAGGTTGTACGCCTCAATTTGGAAAAGACTGTTGGTTTGCTGAAAACGCGACCATTACGGGTGATGTCATCATGGGAGAAGCGTGTAGTGTTTGGTTTCAGGCGGTGATACGTGGCGATGTCAATCAAATACGTATCGGCAATCGAGTGAATGTACAAGACGGTGCAATTATTCATTGCACTTACGAAAAAGCTGCGACACATATTGGTAATAATGTCTCTATCGGTCATCGTGCGTTGGTGCATGGCTGTACGATACACGATAATGTGTTGATAGGCATGGGGGCTATCGTAATGGACGGTGCGATAATCGAATCGAATAGTCTGATAGCCGCCGGAGCTGTCGTAACAGAAGGTACGCGGGTAGAATCGGGCAGTATTTATGCAGGTGTACCCGCACGTAAGGTAAAAGCCCTTAGTGAAACACAATTTGAAGATATGGTAAAAGGCATCGCCGACAAATATGTAATGTATGCCTCCTGGTATGAAGATGAACAAGGTTAGTGAAAGAAATTAAATAATATGGAACAATTTATTTATTTTCTTTCACTTAGTAGTAAGTCAATCTAATTATGATATGTTGCTTTGAGTGAAATTTTTTCGAGTACGAGGCGGAGGTTATTCAGCATAGCCGTAGCTACGCTGGATGTTCTCCAACAAAGTAATCGGACAAATTTCGCCAAATGAACTTATCATAATTAGTTTGACTTACTACTTAGGGTTTTATCGAATATTGTTTTGTGTTAGTCGATATTTGTTTATTCCTTGCTTTAAATTTCTTTCTTTGGTGTTTGGTATTAGGTATTTGGTATCAGGTATTAGGTATTTGGTATCAAGTATTTGGTATATTTCGCATCCCGTCCTGATACCTAATACCTGATACTAAATACCTAATACCAAATACGATTTACAAAAACTAAAAAACATGACAGTAGCACTTATTATATCAGCAATAGCTTTAGTGATTTTTGGCATTATCGGTTGTATAGTGCCGGGATTGCCGGGTCCGATTCTTTCTTTTTTGGCGATGGTAGCCTATCAGTTTACGAATGCACAAGACAAATTTTCGACGACTGCGCTACTGATTTGGGGCGTGATTGCTACGGCGGTATTGATAGGAGATATGGTCGTACCGGCAGCAGCGACGAAGAAATTTGGTGGTACAAAAGCCGGTGTTTGGGGTGGTATTATTGGTACGTTTCTCGGCTTGTTTGTGCCGATACCTTTTGGGGTGATTTGGGGACCCTTGGTGGGCGCGATTGTGGGTGATTTGTTGGGTGGAAAGGCAATCACTGGAGCGATGAAGTCAGGATTTGGGTCTTTTATGGGTTTTTTGCTGGCTACTTTTTTCAAATTGGTCGTAGCAATATGGATAGGTGTATTGGTGATGGTAAAAGTGGGCGGTGATGTGTTTGATTGGATTTGGTAATGACGGCATTTTTGCTTGATTTTATGTATATTTGGAGAAAAATCTTGGTTTATGACAATTACAGCAAAAAAATCAAAACTAATTGAGTTGATTCAGCAAACAGAAGATGATAAAGCAATTGCTTTTGCATTAGAACTCTTTGAGGTGCCGGAGGATACACCTGTTGAAGCATGGGAAGACACACCGGAAACGGTGCGTGAAGGTATTGAAAAAGCTATCGAAAAAGCCGACGCGGGAGAACTCACACCACATGATGAAGTCATGGCTATGTTCAGAGAAAAATATAAGGAATAAGGAAGCGACATAAAGCTGAATGGACGAGTGAAGCCATTAGTACTTATGATGACATCATTGCTTATCCTTATCAAATATGGGGATTCAGAGTGGCGCAAAGACTCATTGACCAGATTGACCATATTATTAATCTGACCGAACAAAACCCAACAATACATCCTGCTGTTCCGGGCTTTCAACAAATTAGAAAGGTCCACATTTCAGCGAATGTTTCTTTGTATTATCGAATCAAAGCAGATACTATTGAACTTCTTTATTTTTGGAATAATAGAAGAAATCCTGCCGATAATCCGTTTGGTCAAACGTAATACAGGCATTCTTGTCTGTATCTAAAGTATAGACAAGAATGTCTGTGTTACGTTTCGGTACTCATGTTTTCATTTGAATGGAAAAGCGAGAAGAAAGTAATTAATGAAATGATGAAAAACTGCATCTTTTGTTCAGGTTTAAATGAGGTGATAAAGCGGTGTTTTTGTGCATTTGAGTTGATGATTTTCGTGTTTTTACATGTCCGAAAGGTATAAAAGCAAGCATTTTTCAACATAAAAAAACAAAAAAATATTGAGCATAACCTGTTCATTATAAAGCGTTTAAGGGCACTAAAGCCAATAATCAACCCAAAATCTTACATTCGTTTTACACATCTTGCGAACTTTCGAGGGGATTATTTCGTCTAAATGATAGTATTCAGCATTATATTTTGAATAAAATGTCGGTGCTAAGTTTTTTGGCAATTTTTTTGCGCCTGTATTATATCCACATTTTGGTAGTGCCACAGATGTAATGCTGAAACCACGAAGGACACCAAATACACAAAAGCCGAATGAACGAAGTGAGAAAACTAAGATAGTGTAAGTAATTCATTATTAATTACTTAGAAAGCTTTGTGAACTCTACGTCTATTGGATTTTAGTGTCTTTGGTGTGTTTAGTGGTTCAATAGCATTATATCTATAACACTACCCATATTTTTAACTGCAAAAATGACGACTCACACGAATTAAGAACACCTTTTTCCGGTATCTATCTTCATGCGACAACGAGTTATTTAACGTTTTTGTAAATACTACTTTGGTGTTAATAAGCGTTTTTGATATTTACAACCATGTCTGAAAATAATATACACAAAAAAAATATTCACACGAGGGATTTTGACAAAGTCCTGCGTGCGGAACGTGCGTATATTGAGAAGCGACGCAAGCGAGTGCATCTGAAGGAGGAAGAAAAATCAGAGGGACTTTGGGGTGTTGCTTTTTCAAATGGCGGGGCGCGTGCATCGACTTTGATGCTGGGTGTATTGAGGCGATTGATGGCGGCGGATTTTTTTCGACGGATTGATTATTTGAGTACGACGGGTGGGAGTAGTTTTATGGCGGCGGCTTTTGCGGCTTTGCTGACGGGCGAAAAATCGACCGATAAACGAGGGTTGTTTGGTACACGTCCGCACAATTCGCCTTTTTTGCCCGGCTCGAATGAAGCAGGTCATGGCAAGGGAGTCACGCCCGAAATGCAAATGGAACATCTCCGAAAACAAATGAAGGATATTAAACCTCATTTTTGGAAAAATATCGGTGGTGCGAAAGGTTTATTTGGCATTAGTACGTCTGGTTTTGTGTATGCGTTGTTGGTTTTTTTGCTGATTTTGACGGGTTGGATGGCATTGCATCATCTGTATTTTTATTGGATTTCGCAGTATTCCGGCAATTTATTCCAAACCTTTATTGACCAATATGAAACACCACCCTTGCCCCTTTGGTCGGGTGTACAAGACGCTTTTTATTTTGTGGAAGGGCTAAAAGAGATGTTTCGGAATGTCGTTATGGCATCGAATACGCCGGGGGGCTGGCTTGTGGGAGGCGTGGTGGCATTGGTCGGCGCGGTGTTGAGTTTGGGTTTTTTCCTCTTGTATTTGCGTCCGGCATTGAAAAATCAACGCCTTCAAGATGTACATATTGAAGTCAAAGTCAAGCAGTTTTATTACTTCGGTTTTGGTTTGACTTATTTGACTTTATTAGTCTTGGGACTGGGGATTCATTTTAATCCCGATGTAGATTATCGACTGGCTTTTTCGCTACCTATTTTCTTGACTTTCGGCATATTGATTAGCGGTTTTTTGTATGGTTTTGCTACGCGATTGCAGTACGTAGGAGACGATAATCGTCGTGCATTGACAGCAGAAATCAGTACCGTCGGATTCTGGATGTTCCTTGCTGCGCTGGGTTTTCCGGTGCTATTAATTACGCTGTTGCTGATTGGCGGTTGGGCGACTTTTTTCTTTTCGTTAATTTCATTTTTTATTGCTATAAGGCTGATATTCAGACGAATAAAAAAACTCGGTAGCATCAAAGCACTTCGTTGGTACGGTAATTTTCCACCAAATTTCTTCATCGGATTTTCTATTATACTCCTATTTGCCTCTATGGGCAAACTGACCTTTAACCTCGCCAAAACAGACGGTGGTTATTCCTTTTGGTGGTTTGTGGCTTGCGTGGCAGTACCGGGAATCTTGTTATATTTATTTTCTTTATTCGGAAAACGAAACAAAGAAAGTTTACATAGTTATTTTAAGGATAAAAAAAGTGAAATTTTCCTAATTACGGAAGAACGCAATGGCGCGTATCAAGCCAGAAATGATGCCCAATTGCGCCTCAAAAATCTCGGAGAAAAAAACTTTTACGCACCTTATTTGCTTTTCAATGCCGCTTTAAATGTACATACCTCTGCCAGTCCGAATACGCGAAGGAGACGTGCCGTGCCTTTCATTTTTTCAAAATATTATGTCGGGTCAGAAAAGACGGGTTATGTAAAAACGAAAGACTACGCTGATGGTAAAATGACCCTTTCGGATGCCATGATGACTGCTGCGAGCAATCATCATTCGGGTATGGGCATTCATGGATTTTACGGGCAGGCGTTTTTATTTACCCTGCTCAATTTGCGACTCGGTAAGTGGCTGCCCAATCCTTGGTACTATCGTCCGAATACGGTGACACACTCGCGTGGGAGTAGCAAGTTTATTAATTTTTTGAGAGAATACGTCAACCGTTTTTCGACCCGTGCTTTACATATCAATGTATCAAGCGGAATTCATACGGGCGACCACTGGGGATTGACCGCTTTGTTGAAGCGAGAGTGTCGAAATATTGTGATTTGTGACTTCCGAAGTCCTTACGATCTCATTCCTACCGAGAAGAAGACCTTAAATATAACGGATATTCGAGCAATAGCCGCTCAAAATCGCGCTTACATAGGCGATGCAGAGACGAGTGTACTCGAATCTTCGGGCGAGGACGGGCTTTGCAAAAGCAATATTATTACCTGCACGCTTACCTACGAAAATGGTGTACAAGGACGTTTTTATTATATCAAATTGGCGATGAGCGAGGCACTGCCTGACAGTATTTTGGAGTACCAACAGAGTCACCCTAAGTTTCCTTTTGAATTTGCATCTAATCTGCAACAGCCTGATTTACAGTTCAATTCGTTTGTACATTTGGGAGAAAGTATGGCGGCACAGTTTCTTCAAAGTTTCAAAGAGAACGAGGTCAGTGATATGGACAAAATGTTGGCACACCGGATAGAACAAATTAATATGCAGGAAAAACTGCATCAGATGGACATCGAAGGTTTGTTGAAACAAGAGGAAGCACTGATCAAAAAACTTAATGCTTTTCGAGAGCAGTATTTTATCACCTCTGATTTTGCTGAAAAATATGAACTCGGCATTGATATAGAAAAAATTGAGGATGAACTGACCACCATTCGTACAGAAGTCGCTGAAAAACAAGCGGATTCGTTGACAGGTGATTCGTAGGGATGATGTCTGATACAGATTGACCGCGAATACCGTACAGGCGACTTCAGTCAACCTGTGCGATTGAAATGCGTTAGTTCAAAAGGTACGTTAGTACCGTTCCCGTTTGTAGTAAAATAGTTCCCAAAACCTCCAAAGCTCCGTAGGAGCGACACCGTTTGTACGCGAAATGGTGTCGGTACTACGTACCTTAATTGGTTTTTGCTTAAATCTTACTACAAACGGGGTCAATGCTAACGCATCTTGGATAATTAAAGCCGAAATTTATGGCTAACTATTTCAATCGCACAGCTCGACTTCAGTCGCCATGTGATTTTAAATTTTTATTTATAAAAATTTTAAAATCAAAAAATTACGCATTAATATTATTGCGACATGGCGAATAAATTCGCCTGTACGAGTTCGCGGTCAGCCTGTTTCGCAGTCAGTACGAAGTTCTTGACTATCATTTAAATAAATGTCCCTACCTTTCCAAAACCACCCTCGCCGGAATACCATCTACACCTTCTACTTTCATTGGCAAGCACAGTAAGCGGTAATTTCCCGTAGGTACATCCGTCAGATTCAAGCCTTCTACGATGACGATTTCAGCTTTCAATAAGATTTGATGGACGACTTCTGGCGGATCTTTGAATAGGCTAATCGACAGATAATCAATGCCTATCAAGCTAATTCCAACATCGCGCACCCACTCCGCAGCATCTGTGGTCAAGGCACAATAATCTTCATAAAAAGGATGCGATAAATCTTTCCACAAGTCAGAATTATCCGTTTTTATCAAAAGTTTAGTCGTACCCGAAGGAATTTCTAAGGCAGCCAAACCTTGCGCGGTAATTTCCTTACGCCCTTCTAATTCTACGACAAAACACGCTCCGATAAGTTGATGCAGAGGTATTTCATTCGTCGTTTTTCCGCCGTCAATAAAGTGGAGTGGCGCGTCGATATGTGTACCTGTATGTACACCCATCCTGAGGTTAGAAACATTACAAATATCGCCCTGTGATATTCTGGCAGACTGCCATATTTTGGCTTTATTGTCGTCTTTCCAAACAGGTAATTCGGGGTGTGTGGGAACGGTAATGTCGTATAATGTTTTTGTATTCAAAATTATATTATTTTATCATTTTTGAGAAAATTTAATTTTCCAAAACTACAATTAAAATGAAGAAAAACAAGCGAACCTAATGCTACTTTGTTTGTTCTACTTCTTTAAGATGAGAATTATGCTTTTTGGCGTGAGGGATTTTGTACTTAGTTTTACTTTGGAAATGAGAGTTTATCGGGATAAATGACTGTTTCCAAAGTAAAAAATAAGTGCAAAAGCCACCGTCAAAAAGTTTAATTCTCACCTTAAAGAAGTGAAATTAAAAAAGTTGGCTACCATGCAAATAAATGACCTGTTACAACATGCCTTGAACCTCGAATTTTTGACTGTCAATGAAGGTTTACACCTTTGGGAACATGCGACGACGGCGGAGTTGATGCACGTTGCACATGTATTACGGAATCATCATGTTCCGAATAAGACCGTTACTTGGATTATTGACCGCAACTCGAATACGACCAATGTGTGTATTGCGAATTGTAAATTTTGTAATTTCTTTCGCAAACCCGGACACGAAGAATCCTACATCACGACGATAGAACAATACAAACAAAAAATAGAGGAGACCTTCCGCTATGGTGGCAATCAATTGCTTTTGCAAGGCGGGCATCATCCGGATTTGGGCTTGGATTATTATTGCAAATTATTTAGCGAACTCAAGGAACTGTACCCCGACCTCAAACTCCACGCACTTGGTCCGCCCGAAATTGCTCACATTACCAAACTCGAACAATCTACACACACAGAAGTCCTCAAAGCCCTCAAAGAATCGGGACTGGACTCGTTGCCGGGAGCAGGTGCAGAGATATTGAGTGACCGCGTGCGTCGCTTGATTTCTAAAGGTAAATGTGGCGGACAAGAATGGTTGGATGTGATGCGAGCAGCGCATCAATTGAATATTACGACCTCCGCTACGATGATGTTTGGACATGTAGAAACTGACCGAGAACGATTCGAGCATTTCGTCAGCCTGCGTGAGGTGCAAGTCGAAAAACCTGACCATGCAAAGGGCTTCCTTGCCTTCATTCCTTGGCCCTTTCAAGACGAAGATACCATGCTCAAACGCCTCAAACGCGCTCGGAATACCGTTGCAAGTGATGAGTATATTCGGATGATTGCGATGAGTAGAATTATGCTGCCCAATATCATCAATATTCAGGCTTCGTGGCTGACTGTTGGTAAGCAAGTCGCGCAGGTATGCCTACATTCGGGGGCGAATGATTTTGGTAGTATTATGATTGAGGAAAATGTGGTGTCGGCAGCAGGTGCAGCTTTTCGATTTACGGCTGATGGGATTCAACAGGCTATCCGAGATGCAGGTTTTACACCCCAACTCCGCACGCAAGAGTACGAATATCGCGAACTTCCTGTCAATACTATCCAACAAGAATTGGATACAGTTACTATGATTGTGGATTAGTAAAATGATAAAAATAATGAACCACAAAGTACACGAAAAACGAATTAACGCAAAGAACAGTAATATGTTTTGTAAAAACTTGATTATGAATATTTTATGCCCTTCGTTTTCTTTTACGTTCTGCCCAATTAAGAGCATGTTCAAATTTTTTCTGCCTGATAAGTGAAAGAAAATAAATGAACAAACAAACAAACAAACAATGTACTAAGTAATGAGAAAAGAGACCAAATTAATTTAATGATAATTATTAATTTTAAAATATTAAACAATGAATAAAATCAAATTTAGTGCAATTATTTCAGCATTTATATTTTTCGGTTCTTGTAGCAACGGAAATCAACAAAAAGAGCCAATTGTAAATACCCAACCCGAACAACAAGAAGAAAGTATTGTCGGAGTAGTGGAGAATGTTCTAACCAAGGCACAACAGGATGCGCTTTCACCTGACATGGTAATACAATCCTTAAAAGAGGGTAACGGACGTTTTATGCGAAATGACCTCACAGCACGTAACCACTCGGCACAGGTAAGAAAAAGCGTCAAATCGCAATATCCAAAAGCAATTGTTTTGTCTTGTGTAGATAGCCGAGTACCCGTTGAAGATGTTTTCGATAGAGGTATAGGTGATGTTTTTGTCGCAAGAGTTGCGGGAAACTTTGTTAATGAGGATATTTTGGGAAGTATGGAGTTTGCCTGTAAAGTTTCAGGTTCAAAATTGATACTTGTCTTGGGACATGAACATTGCGGTGCCGTCAAAGCTGCGGTTGACGATGTCAAGTTGGGTAATATAACACCTATGCTTGCCAAAATTAGACCTGCAGTGGAGTCCATAGAGTATCAGGGAGAAAGAACTTCAAAGAATCAAGAGTTTGTACATCTGGCAAGTCAAAGCAACGTCCGAAATACGATTAAAAAAATCAGAAGTGATAGTCCAATACTCAAAGAAATGGAAGAAAAGGGAGAAATCAAGATTGTAGGAGCTATCTATGATATGGACGATGGAAGTGTTGATTTTCTCAAATAAATAAAAGAGAACTAGGCAGAACAATAGATAAGATGGAAGCCACCCTTTGGGATGACCTCCGCTTATCATGGTCTGTTAGTTCGTTTTTAGTGCGCTTGGTGGTTCAATTTTTTTCTGTACTCCCTTCGCTTTTTTTAATAACCGTTTCGATGCGTAATATAATATCTTCTTTGGTAGAGTAGCCGTTAGCTACCAATGTGAGTTTCCCTCTATGTTGGAGTATCAAAGCCGGAAAACCTGAGATGCCCCATTCGGCAGACTGTTCGAAATCTCCCCTTACGAGTTCCTTCATTTTGTCCGACTCAAATAAGTCGTCAAATTGCTGCGTGTCAATCTCCAACTCCTTCAATATATCGTGATAACTTTCTTTCAAGTGCATATTTTTATTATGAAAATAAAATGCACGTTGTGTACCTTTGAAAAAGGCAAAAGCCTTTTCGGGCGCAAGTTGTCTGACCACCACATTCGCACGACAAGGCGGTTCGGTATCGTAAGTAATCTTCGTATCGTCTAATATGTCATATTTAAATTCCTGTCCGCTTGCCTGATTGACTTCTTCCCAATGATGTTCCAAAAAATCTTTTAACTCGCTCATCATCTGCGTATTATACGGACGAAGTCCACCCATGATGAGTTCAAAATCGAAGTCATCAAATTTTTCTTTAACTCCGCTAAGTTCGTCGGTAATGCCGTAGCACCAAGAACACATCGGGTCTCCGATGTAAATGAGTGTTGATTTTGGCTGTGTCATCGGCAATGCAAATAATAGGGCAATGATATAAATGTTAGTCATGATTTAAAAGTACAAAAAATATCGGAAATAAGGCGAATTTTTTTCGCCTTGATGCTCCTATCGGAACCGAATGAGTTTTAATTATCTGATTTTCAACTATAAATACATTTTTATTAATATTTATTTTGAAATATATTTTTTGATTCAAATTGCTGATAATCAAGTTTTTATACTTTTTAGTCCTGATACTTGATACTTTTGTCCAAAGTCGAGTAAATTTTAATTTTTTAGCTATATTGCCGTATAATGTAGCCAAACCGATGCAAAACCTACACGAATTTCGACTGTTTTATAATCGCACTTTACATCCCGAACTGCGGAAGCAAGAACGCACGCGCAAGCAATTGATATTTTTCTTTATCATGTCCATTTCGATATTGATACTGAGTGGATTGGTGGTATATCGGGTACAAATGCCTGTTATTATTCTTTTGACATGGATACCGATAGTGGCGTGGAGTTCCTTTTTAGGTTGGCAGATTCAACGATTTAGGGCAGATTTTAAACCCAAAATTGTACAGTTGATACTTGATTTCATCGTTCATCCGATGACGTATAGCCACAAGGCTTTTTTGCCCAAAACGCGGTTTTTGCAAAGTCGTTTCTTTACGACCAAAGCTCCTTATTACAAAGGAGAAGATTATATCGCAGGTAAAATCGGCAGACTTCATTTTGAGATGTGCGAACTGGATGTGCGCGAAAATTCAAAAGTAGGAAGTGGCAGTATGATACCCGTATTTCGCGGTATTTTTTTTATTGCAAAAACAAAAAATGCTTTTAACGGAGAAATTGTCATTTTACCAAAATCAGAACGCCCTTATCTCTCCCGAACAATCAAAGACCTGCTCCGGCGCGGCGATAGAGTGTTGCCTGTCAAACATGAAGGTTTTGAAGATAAATTTTTGACTTACGTTAGCACCGACGCGAATGTGGAACTCATCATTCACGAGGCTTTTTTCGGTGTACTATTTGATTTTGCGAAAAGATTGGACAAGAAGGTTTATATGTCCTTTGTGGAGGGCTACATTTATATTGGAGTGTGGGAACCCAAAGATATTCTCGAACCGCGTATTTTCGACTCTAATGCAAGTTTTAAATTGGTCAAAGAATTTTACAATGACTTGTATAATATCGTGAGTGTGGTCGAAGATTTTGATAGATTACATTAGTACCTACAACACAAAATACAATACCTCTTTTTAAAAATTATTTCATCACTCGTAGGGACAAGGCATGCCTTGTCCCTACGGGTATTTTTTTATAAAAATTTGATAATCAATAAATTAAAACTTCAATCCTGCTGTGAGGACGATACTATTATTGCCAATGTCATTGGTGATTTCCGGTGAACGTTCCGCCACATAAGGAACATACAATTCTTTTTGAATATTACGCACAAAAGTAAGGTCTAAATAGACCGATTTGGGACGGATACCTAAGCCAAAACTGACATTGTGCCGTACACCGCTCACTATATTGATATCTGGATTTGGTTCGAACGGGTCACCATAGTAGGCATAACCGATGCGGGCGCGTAGTTTGTTGTAAGTGTATTCTGCACCGAGACGGGCATTGATGGCAGAGCGATATTTAGAACTGATAACGTCATTAATACGTATGGCATCTGCTTGGCAGGTTTCACATTCCTCTTCTGTATATGAAAAAGAGTATTCGTTTTTACCGTAGTTAAGCCATTCAACTTCCGCCGAAAAGAAACCCATATTACGAACAACTGCCGAGCCACTCGCGATGACTCGCCATGGGGTTTTTAAATTGTATTCAAGTGTTCCGTAATCTATCCTTTCTTGCGGATTGTCACTTGGAAATTTGGACATTTCGATATAATATTCCGTATCGGTTAAGCCAAAATTGGTCGGTGTATGGACGGCAAGTCCGGCTCGATAAGTGCGATTAATTTTGTAAATAGCACCTATTTTTAGATTGACTCCGATACCTGTTGTTGTAAAACCTGATGTTAAACGCATCTCATCAAAATCATTATACATTCCGTTCTCATCTTCCTCACGATAAGTGGCTTCTTGCTTATAATTGACTATGGGAAGTCCGAGCGTAGCCCCTACGTACAGCTTATGCCTGTAATTTCCTCCTACTGAAAGTGCGAGATCATACACAGAACCTTTGGACTGAAAGTTCTCTGTTTTTAAAAGAGTACTATTTTCATTTAGAGGGCTTACATATTGATTTGTATAACCTTCTATAGTGTCAATTAAAGTTGTTTTAAAAGCCAACCACTCCAAGTCTAAGAGTTCATTCTCTGGATAGCCATTGGCTTCCAAAAGGGTCTCTACGATAGAACCGGTCGTAGTATTTTCATAAACAAACTTTTTATCGAAATTTGCCAATTGGTTATAACTGATTCCCCAAGTTACGGATTTCCAATCTACTTCAGGGTCGTCATTGAGCTGTACAAAAGCGGCACCGACTCCCGCAAAACGAAACTTATTTTTATCGGTATCTACAATATTACCGTTGAAGTCAGCCGAGATATTGTTGAGGTTGAAAGCCGGTGTAAGTGCGATTTCAGATTTTCTGAAAACACCCAATCCGGCGGGATTGGTATTCATGGTAGAAATATCGCCACCCAATGCACCAAAAGCACCGCCCACAGCAAGGGAACGCGCTGTAGCGCCGCTTGACCAACGGGAATAATTGAGTGCATCAATATCTGTCTGCGCAATAGCGGTAAGCGATAGTGGGATTAGAATAAGAGAAAAAAGATACTTAAGCATATTTTATTAGTAAATGGTTATTGTAAGGATGAGTTTGACTTTGCCAAACTATTTGTTCACAATAATACAATTTCACAATCACAGAGTTCAATAATCATTCAATTTTTGATATAAAAAAGGCGGAATTAAAATTATTTAATTCCGCCTTTTCAAATATATCTTATGCCTTACGGCTGTATGTTATTTACCACCTCTGCTGCTACGAGTCGCTCTGCTACTTGAGCTACTGCGACTTGATGACGATTTGTAGCTTGAATTGCTACGGCTGCCACGTGAACGAGTGCTTGAGTTGCTGCGACTGCCTGAGCGAGTTGCTTTTTGTACGCTGTTACCTACGTTTTTCATCATATTACGGAAAGGACGTGGCTTTTGTGTACGTGAAGGCTTGGTAGCTGATGAGTTACGCGAAGGCTTCGCTGTATTTGCACTGCTGCGAGTTGGACGCTGTGTTGTAACTCTACTCGAAGTAGCAGTGTTTCTGCCTTGTGTTCTACCGCTACCGACATTACCTGTGCTACGACCACTATTAGTACGTGGACCTGTTGTTGCATTACCCGTATTTGATGTACGAGTACCGCGAGGTGCTGTATTGGTACTACCCGGCGTAGAAGAAGCATAGTAGCTTCCACCATAAGCATTAGGCGGACAGTAAGCATTGTTGTAGCTGTTACCATAACCATAGTTATTGTAGCCACCGTAGCTGCCGTATCCGTTATAGCCTGAATTATAACCGTAAGAATTACTATTAAAAGCGTAGTACGGATTATACGAAGAACCAAAAGTAGAATATGGAGAGAACCAAGTCACCCAGCTACTACTTGGTCGGTAAGAGCTATAATTAGAATAAGGAGAACCGGAGGTCAAGTAGATATTTGTGCCCGGTCTTGAGTTATAGTAATACCCGTCTGTATAACAAGGGTCGTAGTAATTGAATCCACGATAAGAATTGTTGAAACGACGAATACGTGATGTGTAGCAGTAGCTACAATCATCTATGTTTCTTCTCTGCGAACAAGTTGTTTTTTGTTGTGGAGCTGCTTCTTCGGCAACCTCAACAACTTCAACTTCTTCCTTGAAGTAATCATCAGCCGGGTCGTAATATACATCATCTTGTGCGTAAGTCGTACTTACGAAAGCTACCAACATGATGGCAACGAGAGATAAAATTGCTTTTTTCATATTTTATAAATATTTTATTTTGTGTAAATCAGAAGACTCTAAGTTATTAGAATTTTGAATGTATGTGTTCGGATGTAGTGGCTATATTTGAATTCAAAGAGCGTACTACATTTTATCCTATTGTTTTACTTTTTAATTTACTACTTTTGTGACGCTTTTTATGCTAAAAAGGTTCATGTAAGGTAGGCAATAATTGTCCTTCTTACAAAATTTTTAACAAATTTAACATTCCCACGAAGTGAAACCGCTAACATTTTTTGATATAAAAGAACTTTTTAACGAAATAAATACGTTTACTATAAATCAAATAATGTACCAAATTTTGGTTAATGGTGAATGAGTAGAGGATTGTGAGTTATTTAACATGAAATAATATCAGCATGAATATAGAAATTAAAAAATATAATATCATCCAGTTGATTATGTCGGTGGCAGATGAGCAGTTGATTGACCAAATTAGTCGTAATGTCAGGCAGTTAATTCCTGTGAAAGAAGACACTTCGGAAGGCGTATCAATATTGGAAGAGCCTATTAGTCAGTACGGTATCGTTGTTAAGGAAGAAATTGATTTGGAGAAAATTAAAAAAGAACAGAACTATAAGGGATTTGACCCCGATGAGATGGATAGATTAGTAGAAGAAGCTGATATTCAAGAACCTATCGAAGAATTGTTGAAAATGATTTGAATAAAATCAAATTGATATGAAATATGTGCTGGACACCAATATCATACTGTTTTATTTGCGAGATAAAGCTGTAAAAAAACTTCTTGATGAGGAATATCGACTCTTTAGAAGTAGTGATGATATTTTGATATCCGTTGTAACTTTGGGCGAGATTCGTTCAATCGCAAGGAGAAACAGATGGGGAAGTAAAAGAATTGAAGCAGTTGAAACATTTTTAAATAAGATGATTATCATGGAGGTCGGTTTTCGTCCTATCATAGATGCGTATGTGGAAATAGATACGTTCAGTCAAGGGAAACATGAATCCAAAGAACTAAAATTATCCGCAAGAAATATGGGAAAAAATGACCTGTGGATAGCAGCAACCGCACTCGCAACTTCCTCAAAATTAATGACCACTGATAAAGATTTTTTACATTTGGATAAGGCGTATTTTGATTTAGTTTTGATAAATACGTGAAAACTGAATCTTAGGAAAGCATAAATATTTCTATTATTATCAGAGATAACGACTGAAAAAATAAAAAATGAGCAAAATCAACACTTACTTTCATAATGTCATTGTTCAAGATTTGATTCGACTAATTCACGAATCATATTTACCTTTGTATTGAGGCAAAAGTTCTGATAGTAGTTTTATAAGGAAAGCAGAGAAGCTCGCAATTTTGATTGGACATTTTCCTGAAAAATTCGATTTTAGCAGACCGACGGAACTACCGGAATGGAATTTTCTTATTGATTTGGTTAATACAATCAAGCATGAAAATAGGATAGGAGGTAAAAGAGAGTTAGATATTATTGGCTCTCACCAATTTGAATTTAAAGGTAATTTAATAAGGTTTTTTATATATAATATAAATTTAATAAATAGGAAGAATGATACAGATATAATGGACTTTTTTGAATGCTGTCAAGCAGTTATGGGCTATTATACTATGAATAATCCTGACATTAAAGGGGTGGAATTTGAACTCAAACCACAATTATCTAGCTTTCAAGAAAAGGCTGTTTTAAAACAATCAAATGAAGAGTTTATTACATCTGGAGTTGATATCTCATTTGTAACGAAAAATGAACAAAGTCAAATTATAAATCAAGACCCACCAAATGGATTTCATGCTTCATTCCCCCAAAACCCTGACAATGACAAGCAGTTGATTTTTAGTGTAAAATTGTTGGATAAAAAATAAAAAGAAACGAAGAATAATAATTCGAAACTCACCAATCACTAAACATGGCAAAAGAAATAACACCACGCTCCGAAGACTACTCCAAATGGTACAATGACATCGTAAAAAAAGCGGGTTTAGCAGAAAACTCTGCTGTACGAGGCTGCATGGTCATCAAGCCCTATGGCTTTGCGATTTGGGAAAAAATACAAGTCCAACTCGACAAGATGTTTAAGGAAACCGGACATGTAAATGCTTATTTCCCCTTATTCATACCCAAAAGTTTTTTGAGTAAAGAGGCGCAGCATGTAGAAGGCTTTGCGAAAGAATGTGCCGTCGTCACGCACCATCGTTTGATGAATGACCCGAATGGCAAGGGCGTAGTCGTTGACCCGACTGCCAAGCTCGAAGAAGAACTCATCGTGCGTCCGACTTCCGAGACCATTATCTGGAATACTTATCGCGATTGGATTAATTCTTACCGCGATTTACCTTTGCTAATCAACCAATGGGCGAATGTCGTGCGTTGGGAAATGCGAACACGCCTATTTATGCGAACAACAGAATTTCTCTGGCAAGAAGGGCATACCGCCCATGCCACCAAAGAAGAAGCTGTTGCCGAAACATTGACCATATTAGGTGTCTATGCCAAATTTGCAGAGGAATACATGGCAGTGCCGGTCGTGAAAGGTGTCAAAACCGAAAACGAACGATTTGCCGGAGCAGAGGATACTTACACCATTGAGGCATTGATGCAAGATGGAAAGGCATTGCAGTCGGGTACCTCGCACTTTTTAGGACAAAATTTTGCGAAAGCATTTGATGTAAAATACCTCAATACTGATAACAAAGAAGAATATGTATGGGCAACATCTTGGGGCGTTTCGACCCGCTTGATGGGCGCATTGATTATGGCACATTCGGATGACGACGGCTTGGTACTTCCACCAAAACTCGCGCCTATACAAGTCGTGATTGTGCCTATTCCAAAGCCGAATGACGAAATCACCACAGTAGCCGACAAAATAATGACCGAACTCAAAGCTCTGGGCATTTCGGTGAAGTACGACGACGACATGCGAAAGCGTCCAGGCTTCAAATTTGCCGAGCATGAAATGAAGGGTGTCCCTGTGCGAATCGGCATCGGAAAACGCGACCTTCAAAAAGGCGTAGTCGAAGTAGCTCGTCGCGATACCAAAGAAAAATATCAAGAATCTTTGGACACCGTCGTAACGCACGTAAAAGATTTGCTCGACCAGATTCAAGATAATATTTTCAAAAAAGCCTTTGACTTCCGCCAAGCGCACACAACGCGTGTAGATGCATGGAATGAGTTTGAGAAAACATTGGAAGATAAAGGCGGTTTCATTTCCGCACATTGGGACGGAACAACAGAAACCGAACTGAAAATCAAGGAATTAACAAAGGCAACCATACGCTGTATTGCCAATGACGAACCTGACGAAGCCGGCAAATGTATCCTCACCGGAAAGCCGTCGAACAAACGGGTTTTATTTGCGAAAGCGTATTAGTATCTATATTCTCAACTTTTGCGTTTTTTTGGCAAAAAATGAGTGAATGAATGAGTTTTGAATGAATGAATATGTCGATAATATTCACTCATTCACTCATTCAAAATTCATCCCTTAGAGCATGTTTAAATTTTTTCTACTTAATATTACAATTTGGCTTTGAATTGTTTAGTAGTAAGACTTACTATTTAGGAATAGAACGATAAAATGATACACAAAATAGGCTCGGTCAAACAAATACTAAGATTCCCCGTCAAGTCTATGGGCGGGGAATTTTTAAATACTGCCCATGTAGATGAAAATGGTGTGAAAGGCGATAGAATTTTTGCTTTAAAGGAACTTGAAACAGGCTTTATCGTGAGTGCGAAAAACCCTAAAAAGTGGAAATCGATTATCGAATTAGAAGCGTTCTGGGAGGATGAAAAATTAAAAATCAGACAGATAAAAACAGGGCAAGTGTTTGATAATGAAAATGATATAACGAATTTAGTAGAAAAATTAACTGCGAGAAAAGTATCATTAGTTTCCAATTCAAATACGCAAGAAATCAGGGAAGCAGATAGAAGTCCGATAAAAGAAATAGGCAGCATTATCAATCAAGAACCACTTGCTTCGGCGAGTAAAAAAGGGCATTTTTTTGATTTTGCGCCCATTCATTTAATGACGACCTCAAGCCTGAAAATGATGAGCCAATTTTATCCAAAAGGAAAATTTGACATCAAAAGATTTCGTCCAAATCTAGTCATTGATACAGGAAATAAAACAGGATTTATTGAAAACGAATGGTTGGGGAAAACGCTGCATATCGGCGCAAATTTGCAAATAAAAATCATCGAACCTTGCCCAAGATGTGTAATGACAACCTTACAACAAGGTCAATTAAAGAAAGATAATGAAATACTAAAAACCATAGTTCGACACAATCAGATTGAGAGCCATACATATTATCCTGGCACTCTACTAAAAGGTGTGCTTGGTGTGTATGGAATTGTTGAAAAATCGGGAGAAATCGATTTAGGGGATAAAGTCGTATTAGGGATGAAAAGATAATAAACGCTACATCTACTCCCGATAGCTATACGGCTTTTGCACTGAAAAAAAATCATAAATAATTGATTATAAATAATTTAAAAATTAATGAAAAATATATTTTGATGAAAAAACGCTAATTTTGCTTCATTTTAAGAAAAAAAAATAAAGTATAAGATTTTGATTTACATTGAAATACATATTTTTCGCGGTGCAAAAGCCGTATAGCTATCGGGATTATTTTTTCTTTACACGAGCCAAATTTGACGCGAATAACGGGTAAGGAGAATTTGGTGAAATATAAAGGAAAAAGAACAAGTCAAGATGTAGTGTTTTTTCTTTCACTTAGTGAAAGAAACAGCCGTTTTTAAAAGCCCACGCGCACCTTGTGTTCCTAAAGGAAAATGCTCACTCACGGGGTAATTTGAGGGCTGCCGACCGCCGACTGACATACCGTGGACAGTTACTGCGTAATCTCAGTAAGTGAAAATATTTTTTTTATGAGAGCCAACTCAGGTAATAACTCTCATCCTCGATTTTTGCAGCATGGTTGGTCATCAGTAAAGGCTTAAAAGTATCGACCATAACGGCAAGTTCATGTGTTTCTTTTACACCAATACTTTTCTCTACTGTCCCCGGATGTGGTCCGTGCGGAATGCCACCCGGATGTAGCGAAATCATACCTTTCTCCACGCTTTTGCGACTCATAAAATCACCATCTACATAATACAAAACCTCATCGCTGTCGATATTGCTATGATTATAAGGTGCAGGGATAGCTTGGGGATGATAGTCAAACAAACGCGGACAAAACGAACAAATCACAAAGCTGCGCGTCGCAAAAGTCTGATGTACCGGTGGTGGCTGATGCACCCGTCCGGTGATCGGTTCAAAATTGTGAATGGAAAAAGCATAGGGATATACATAACCATCCCAACCGATGACATCATACGGATGATTCTGATAATGATAGGGATATATCACGTCGCGTTTTTTAATATAAAATAAATAGTCTCCCTTTTCATCGTGCGTTTGGAGATTTTCGGGCTTGCGAATGTCGCGCTCACAGAAAGGCGAATGTTCTAATAATTGTCCAAAATCATTTCGATAGCGTTTAGGCGTGACAATCGGGCTATACGATTCTACGATAAACAAACGATTATCCGGCGTATCAAATTCTAAGTGATAAATCGTACCGCGAGGAATGACGAGGTAGTCACCATATTCAAATGAAATCTCACCGTACATACTTTTCAATTTCCCCGTGCCTACATGTACAAATATGACCTCATCGGCATCAGCATTTTTGAAAAAATAATCATCCATGCTCTTTGTCGGTGCCGCAAGGATGATTTTACAATCATCATTGACCAATACCGCCTTTCGGCTTTTCACATAATCGGCTTCAGGTGCCACTTTAAAACCCTTCAAACTGCGCGGTTTGAGTTGTTCATCGTGAATCAATGTAGGCTTTACCGAAAACGGTTCTCCAACCTGCTTAATTTGTGTTGGCGGATTGCAGTGATACAATAAAGAATACATATCAGAAAAACCCTCCGTAGAGAAAAGCTCCTCCTTGTACAACTCACCATTCGGCTTACGAAATTGCGTATGACGTTTGGGTGGTATTTGTCCCAGTGTGTAATAGTGCATAATTAGAATTCGTTACGTATGAATCTCGCTTGCCTTTGGCAAGTTTTTTTTTTGAAAATTCCCTTTCCATTCGTAGTGACAGGGATGCCCTGTCGCTACGAATGGAAAAAAATTTGAACTTGTGCTTGACTCTTATGCTTGAATTTTCCCACTTACATTTCTAATAACTGTTGCAAACCATCCACTATCAAATCAATATCCTCAGGATAGTCCACATATTTAAATTGGCTATCATCCATACCCCAAATTCCCACTGTGACTACCTTTCGCAATGAACCATATTGTACCGAAAGGCGAAGCGGAATCGGTGTAGGTTTTTTTCCTTTTCTTTTCACACAATCCGTTGTTACACAGTCATATAAATTTTCATAATCGAAGAATTTTTTAGAAATAATAAACTTTACAAACCGCTCCATGTCATCCCTCGGCACTTCTGTTGTAGTCTTTATCAATCCTTTATTCACACTTTCAAATTCTTTGACAACGACTCCCGTATTTCTCAAAATCGTAAAGTCTTTGATGACCGGATCTAAGCCTCCGTAAAAGCCGCCACCGATGACCGCAATTTCGATAAATGTTTGTTCTTTTTCGGAATTATAGCGACGTTCAAAACGGTTTTCTCTACGCTCATCACGTTTCTCTCGACGTTGCCTTCTTCTGTCGCGACGACGCTGGCGACGTGCCTCGCGCTTGTCGCGATCCATCGAAATCAAATCTTTGATAGCAGCTATCGCTTTGCGTTTTCCATTACCTTGCACCTCGATGTCGGGCAGCTCATTCGCACGCTTGACAAAAGGCGCATCTTCACTCGCTACCGGCACAAAATTATACTGATACGAAGCATTGCCCAGCGAAAATTCGAGGACAAGATTGCGCGGTGTCAACTCAGCAATACGCCACCAACGAATATTTCGAAATTTGTAAAATATCTCATTTTGGTCTTCATTCAGCACCCAAGGACCTTCGGCAGTTACGCCATTGAGATAATATTCAAAGGTATAATCATGTCGCAAATGCAAATAATAATCATATCCCGCATCAGCCTTGTGTACGATGTTATTCGTTTCGACATGCGCCGTGTAAGTGTATTTCCATTTGGTTTCGATGAGGTCATTTTCATTAATCGGTGGATATGAACGCTTGGCAGTGGGTATAGAGTCATTCTGCGCCTGTAAAGTACATGCACAAATGATTACTATAAATAAAATGGTCAACTTCCTTAGCATCGTATTATTTTAATTCTTGGTCAAGAGGCTGTTTGAATTTATTATAGTTAAGTTCAAACGACTTCTAAGTATCGGATATTTGTGAATTAGTTGACTGGTTTATTAAAATAATTAATTGATAATCAACAGGTTAAATCAATTGCATTTTGGTTTAAAATAAATTTAAAAATAGTCTTTATTTATTTAAAAAACAATTTTTATCAAATTAACTCATTCACTATTAAGGGATGAAAAGATAATAAACGCTACATCTTCTCCCGATAATTATCGGGATTATTTTTTCTTTAAACGAGCCAAATTTGACGCGAATAACGGTCCCGATAGCTATCGGGATTAAGGAAATTTGGTGAAGTATAAAGGCAAAAGAACAAGTCAAGATGTAGTGTTTATTGTTTTTTCATCCCTAATAATGTCTAAAATCCAGTCAAAGAGAATGATGCAAAAATAAAAAAGAATTTCTCGCTTTTGGGTTTATTCTCAAATGTTTTTATATTCATAATTCGTTAATTTGTATTTATTCGAATTTGCAGCACAAAAGAAGCCTTTCAAGTATAGAAAGTCATTATACTTTCCCAATGAAAACGTTATTATAAAAGCCATTAGAAAAGATAGCCCTTTCTATTTCATTATTAGCTATTGTTTTGAATAAAATTATTAAAATAATTGACGGTTAAATGTTTTTATGCAAAATAATCTATCGTATAACTGTTATTTTTAAAGCATTTTTAATAAATGACATTAGACTGACTTTTCAAGTGAAATAAATTACCTACTTTTGAGCGTTCAAACGAAAACAAGCACCAAATTACAAAAACCATGAACATTTGGAATTTGTTTTTTGGAATTTGAAATTTCAATACGGATATGGAAAAATTCTTTTTCACCCGTTTACAGTATCGCTCCAGCGATTGGAATACCGACCAGCGGATGCCTTCCAACATTCTCAATTCGTTGGTAGAATACACCACCATCCCGGTGGATACACAAGAACGCGTGGTTGCATTGAGTAGCGACGAGATATTTGACTGTCCGTTTTGCTATATCAGCGGACATAAGTTGGTAGAGTTTGACGACAAAGAACGTAGCAATTTTGAAAAGTATGTCAGAAATGGTGGTTTCGTCTTCGCGGATGACTGCAACCAAGACATCGACGGCTTATTTGCCAAATCCTTCGAGCAACAGATGACTAATATTTTTGGTGCGGATGCGCTCAAAAAGATACCAAACGATCACGAACTGTATAGTAGTTTTTTTGAATTTAAGGACAGACCACCCACCACATCTTACGAGCTAAACGGTTGGGGCGATGACCTCGTACACGACTAGCTCAAAGCCATCAAAATAAACGGAAGAATCAGCGTTTTGTACAGTAATAAAGACTACGGCTGCGAACGGGATTACGAGTTTAAAAACAAACACTGGCTCGCAAAAGACAACACACAATTTGCCATAAATATCATCGTATATGCGATGACGGCTTAGTCCATAGTTGGCAGTCCATAGTCCATAGATAAACGTGAAATAGATATTATTTGAAGTTGCCTATGGACTATAGACTACCGACCATCGACTAATCATCACACAAACCTACACCTGAATACTATGATTGACGTAAAATTTGTTACCACAATCAATGAAACCCACGAGGACGGTCAAGAAAAACAAGTCTTTCTTGACGAACTCAATTCAAGCCAAGTGCTGAATATGATTACCCGTCGTTCTGCCGACCAATACGGAGAATTTAGAGGTGGCTTTGCCATCAATCACAACCAAAAACCGTGGAACGTACCCGGCAGAAAAAAGGATGCTACGTATCTGTACGACGACCTTCAGCATACTGCTCAATGGCTCACTGCATTATCAGAAGTCATTGACGACGAGAAGAGTAAGACCTCTTTCTCATGGCTAAATAAAGAATCAACTCACCTTGAATTGAGCAAGCGAAACCGCCTCGTCATTGAGCATCAATCTAAGAGTAATAAATTTCGCTCTCTAAAGGTAGATGCCAAAGAATTTGTCGGGCAAGTTCTCCAATCCAGTAAAAAACTCAACAAATTTATTCGCGACCTCAACAGTCGAATCCGTATCAAAACCGCCGAATCTCCTCTCAATCCGGTCTCTAAGCGACTACTCCAATTTCAGGAGAAATTGGAACACCTCAACCTCAGTGGAAAAATTAAACAACTCGAAAAGTCAGCGCGGAAATTGTGATTAGTGACCCGTGATATTGCAAGGACGATATGCCGTCACACATGATGATGTACGCGCTATGATTTATCCGACTCTGCGACATCGCATTTTGCTTAATTTTAAAGCCGAAGCCGAGCGTATCACGACTGATAATATGATTGATATAATCGTAACTCAGACATTCCTGCCTGATAAAAATACGGAATTAACCGACACTAAAATCGAATAGACGTAGAGTTCACAAAGCTTTCTAAGTAATTAATAATGAATTTTTTACACTATCTTAGTTTTCTCACTTCGTCCATTCGACTTTTGTGTACTTAGTGTCCTTCGTGGTTTCAGCATTACATCTATGGCACTACCTCAAAATCATTTGAAAAATATTCGTAAAAAAATGTTAGACATGAATATTCACTACGAATTATTCCGCATGGATGAGTCGGTGCGTGAGGCATTACAGCGTTTTTTGGAGCGACGCTTAAAACTCATCTAATGAAAGGAACAAAACACAATAAATATAAGTGTCTTGTAGTTTTTACCTCATCAGTCTATGCCAAAAACCGCCACCATATTACTCATCTCTCTATGCACTATTATATTTGCATATTTTAATTACGAAAATTTACCTCTGAATTTTTCGTTGGCTTTGGGTGCGCTGTTTACACCTTATATCTTCCGAAAAATAAGTGACAAAAATAGTCATCGGTATCTCATTATTGCATTGCTGTTTGGAGGGCTGTTATTCTTTCGTCGCAGTGCTTCTTTGTATCATGCTTTTTGGTGTTTTTGTGTGTTATATATTTTGGAAAGTCAATGGGGACGATTGAATCAATTGCCGATTTTTCTCTTGGCGGTGGTGTCGGCTTTTATGAATCATATCGCGTATGTGTGGAGTTTTCCAATACGACTTTGGTTGAGTGGTGTCGTAGCTAAGTCCTTGACTTTCATTGGAATGAATGCACAAGCTGATGGCAATATCATATTGCTCAATGGCAATGATTTTAATGTAGAACCCGGCTGCGTAGGCTTGAATATGTTGGTGACAGGTTTGGTGTTGGGCTTGTTTATTCTTGCTCATTTTGAACGACAGCATCAACGTACCTTCAACTTTCTACAAGTATCGGCAGCGATGTTTTTTGTACTTTTGCTGTCGGTTTTTTCTAATTATATTCGATTGCTGACGCTGGTGGTGTTTTATATTTTACCGGAAAATCCTTTGCATGAATTGGTGGGGATTTTGTGTTTAGTGGTATATGTTTTGTTGCCGTTTTATGGGGTTTTGAGATGGAGAACATGATGCTACTGTGAAAGTAAAAACTGAAAAAATTGCCTGATATTATTTTGTTTTTTCCATTAGAATGTCGGGTAGGATTTTTTATAAATATAAAAATCCTACCCGACGTTTTAATTATTACAACCACTACATCAAAATAGCATTATTTGACTTTGACTACTTTTGTAGTAGTGCTTACTCCATCAATCACATATTTGTATAGATATACACCATCAGCTAAATCTGAAATATTATGAGTAATGTTGTGTACACCCGAACCGATTATAGTATCATCTATCAGAGTGCGTACTTGCTGACCTTGTATTGTGTAAATGAATGCAGATACTCTTGATTCATCCATTAATTCCATGTGAAGTGTCAGATAATTATCGGTAGGATTCGGAGATATACTCACTTCCTGTTCGTCGATAATATCAGGTTCATATTGCTTTTCTACAACTTTGAAAATACAAGCACTTGAAGATGCTATTTCAATATCAGGATTAGTGGCTTCGTGGGTAATCATAAATGATACTCCTGTATCTCCGTCACTTCTTGGTGCAAGTAAATCACAAGCTTGAATACTTATCACTTCTCTTTGATTGGCATCCAATGGTATGTTCATCATGCTTGCATGTTGTGAGTCGGTGACTCTTACGGTTCTTTCATCTACGACTTCCAAACCTTCACTTGATTGTCCGGTAGATGACCAGCGATTCCATAATTCTTCGTTGGCGGTAATCTCAACACCAAAATTTTCATTTAAGCCAACACCTGAAATACCATTCAAATTGATATTTAAATTAGTAGCAAACGCATTATTATTTGCCACTAAAATACTGACACTGCTGCCACAAGGCTCAGGATCCGCTACCTGCGGAACTTCGAGGATAAAGGTATTTTTGGTCACGATGTTATTATTATTATGCACGCTGTATCCAATGCCTGTTCCGATTTCTTCTATAATAATCGGGTCTTTGTCAGAGTGGATTCTTGCCAACAGGCAGAGCATAAACTTTCCTTGATCCTCGTTCATCTCAATACCACAGGATACAAGATTGTCGATGGTAGGAGGTGTCCAATTGTGTTCAACAATAATCTCGGCATTTGGACTTAATGCACCAACAGAAATGGGTGAAGATGTAATAATATCACCAACCAAACAACCGCCTTGATTGGAGTTTATCCAATCAGAATCCCATACCTCTCCGGTACTGGCTATTGTCCAGTAGAAGTCTAAATAACCATCTTCCGCAGTACACGCATCGGAAAGATTATTTATACGAGCTTTGACAGTATTCAATTCTCCTTCTGTAGGCATCTCGTGGTTAGTGCCACAATCAAATGATATATGATCGCAATTCCACAAATCAGGACTTAGGTAGATATTCTTAAAGACACAGCTTATCTCACCACCCACAGTACCATAATTGGGTTCGTAACCAATATCTTCCAAGTCATCTCGCATGGCATAGTCTCCTGTTTGATTGGGAATAAAAGCCGGATTGCAGGTGCTTGTACTACTAAATTGGAAGACTTCTATCGCTCCTGCTAAGTCATCGTCTATGATCTCAAAAATGTCATGTACTGGAGCCGTTACCCCATTTCTCATTAAATCAACTCTTGTTTCTCCAATTCCTTTTTCGGTATGAGCTAATCCAGCAGCGTGTCCAAACTCATGTAGCATAACGGTGTAAATTTCCCCATTAGGACGTGTTTCATTTATCATGGGGTTTATACCTATATCAAGGTCATCGTAATCATGGTAAATACCACAATCTGCCCCTACACCTCTTGCATAGGCTGAACCCGTTGCCTGATCATCGTAGGTTATAGTAGATATCCCATCTCCAAATACACGTTCTAGCTGATCGACTACATCAGCAATACGCCAATCAATACCTGTAGCACATTTCCAATCTTTTATTGCTTGGTTAATATATCCCATTAACTCGCAATTTTGGAAAACTTCTGTACTGACGTATAAATCTCTATATCCTGTATCTTCTGCCACAATTTTCACCCTTTTTTTACTGTTGACACTACCTGTACTACCATCACAATCAATTTCCATCCAAGTCGAATAAGGTACGTTTAAATAGTTTGCATCACTCCATTCAGAGACCATGCCCAGGGTATTAGTTATCTGGAATCTACCACTGTGAAGCATTTCTGTTTTGTAAAAAACTTCGAAGGGAATAGAAGTAGTACGCTGCTGAAAATCACAAATACTGCTGGGTAAAATTATATCAATATAATTTTCTGTCCACACAGCATTACTCAAATCATATATATCTAAATTTATAAAACTATTGATTACTTCCTCGAAAGGATCGAAATGCCATGTATAATCAATTATAATAGCATCGTCACTATTAAATATTGGTGGGGTAGAACCAAAAAACCTTCCCTCAATGATAAAATGAGCATCAACCCCCGCAGGCACAAATGCCGTATAGTTATCAATAAGCACTTGACACATTGGAAATTGCATGGAAGCATCAGAAAAGTCCAGATTGTCGTATAACTGAAAATTGGTATTGTTGGCATCATTCGCATTGGGCGTATAAAACGCTCTGTTTTCCCATAGTGAATTGCCTGAATGATCTTCAAACAAAATATCCGAAGTGGTAGCAGAAGGGCAATCAGGTATTTTCATTTTGACATGACAAAGTGAGATAGGAGATGTCCCAACTTGTGTACGTACAGGGAAGGAGGTGGATTGATTGGTAGATATAATGACTCTAAAATATTTCTTTCCGCTAAGGTCGGGTAAGTCTTCGACAAATGGGTCAGCATAGTCAGCTATCGATAAAACAGCATCACCTCTGCTTATTGTAATATCTCCATTTAAAACATTATCGCCTGAACCAAAAGATGTGGGATTATATGTCAGAACAATTACCGCATTATCCAGATAAGTAAGTGTATTATTAGCTTGAATACTGACATCAAATTCAAGGAATTTTTCGCCACTTTCTTCCGTATATTTCTCATTTTCAAAAATATACATTAAGTCATTTGCAGCATTTTTAGAGACGTTGTCTTTGGAGATACATATCAATCTATCCCCTATCATCGCATCAAGTTGTTGACCTACTGTTTGATTGATGTGCTTGTTGGGAGTTTTTTTTTCTCTGACTGAACTTTAGCTTTTTGTTGGTCTTTCCATTCCCAGTAGCTTTCAGGTCTTTCAAGATTTTGATGAGTGATATCTCGCATAGATGTGCTTTTTAGAGGAAGAATAAAATCATATAGGTTGTTTACGTTTTTGAAGCTTCCGCTCACACCAATGTCATTTATTTGTAAACCATAATATATCGCATCAGGATAATGATTCCAGACTGCCGTTCTATCAGTTGTCGTATGTATATAACCCAAGTTTATCGCCCGTACATCTGTAAGTGTGACTTCATTACCGATTTTAAGTGATAAAATATCATTACTTGGTAGTTGTTTATTATCTGAAATAATAAATGTGCTTGTCGTGCCTATTTTTGTGAGTTTAGGCGTGTACTCGCGTTCCTTTTTTTGATAATGTGCATCGTAGGTTGTTCTGATTTTTGGATTGCCATCGTGTGTAAATTCAACAATATCTCCCTCAAAATCGCCTTTAAATACCTTGTGAATTTGGTATTTATTGACAATTGTGGGTTGTCCTTCTTTTGTAGTGTCTTTGTAACTTTCAATACAGCTTGCTTCAAAGACGTAAGAGGCTTTGTTGATTTCTTCTGAAAGAGCCTCCTTAGGATTTTCATGCTTTTTTTGCTGCGGAGGGTAACATTGAGCACTCACAAAATTGAAGCAGCATATCATCAAACAAGTGAGTAAGAACCATCTAATGGTTGTGCATGGTTGTGCATGGTTGTGCATAATCGTTTTACTTAATCATAATTAATCTTTTTGGTAAAAAAATCGTTCCAAAGTGGAATTATATCAGAAGAAAGATATAGTTTTCTTTTAGAATTTCAAAATATTTTAACATAATTAACACATTACGAATAACTTATGAGTTTTTTTTTAAATAAAAAAAACTTGGACAAAAACGTACATCACTCTATCACAATCGCCCTCCCCAAAGCCCAATAATGCCACTTCGTCGAATTGCTCATTAGCTGCGCGGTATAAACCCCTTGTTCACCATCAATCGGAATTTTAATATCAAAATCTGTATCGGGCTGTATATCTTGCATCAAGAGCGTATCAGCAGTCAGAACAGGCGACTCAAATCCGGGACGAAAATCCTCACAACCCGTAACCCGAAGTACCAATACTTGAGCATCGACGAGATTTTCATCTGCCGTACCACGCAGCCGAATCCAGCGGCTGTCCCGACTTTCATTCAAGCAACCTTGCTCGTTGTAAGTGTTAATTTGCAGGCGACTATCACCTTCAAAAATCATAGTTTGTCCGACTTTCAGAGCATCTATGATAGCATCCCATTCCAAGCTCTCTGCATATACGGCAGTGGTCGGATACGCCAATGCAGGGTCAAGTCCCACACCGGGACTGGGCGTAAAAATACGATGATTATCACTCCCACCGACAGCAGCGACTTTGCGTCCTGCCAACAAATCACACAACCAAATATCCCTTCCCGTTCTGTCCCAATCGTCATAGCCAAGCGTGCCGTTCCAGATTTCAATCGCATCGTAATCATAGCTCGTCCAGTCGTAAGCAATCCATGGAGTAATTGCGTAAGGATGATTGAGGATGGCAAAGCAATCCGCGTCTTTGGCTTGCTTCACCGTTTGTTTGCCCGTAACCGTTCCGCGCGGTCTATCGATAAATACCACCGTCGTATCAAAAGTCGTCAAATCCATCGGAATACAGCCGATATGTCCCGTCGGTTGGGAGGGGTTCTCTCCCTCCGCAACAGGGCTAATTTCATTCCCGCTAATCATCAAAAAATCATCGTCGGAAAGGCTCTCGGTCATTGACCAATAAGGAAATTCAGGACCTTGATTGAAGAGTGCGGAGTCTTCCTCTGTGATCGTCGGGTCGCTGCCCGTGCTGTTGCTATGGTCGGTCAATACCAAAAAATCTAAGCCGCGTTCAATCGCCATCGCCTTGATGTCCGGCGGATAAGAATCGCCACCCGTATCGTTGCTCGCGCCCGTAGCGTGTACATGAAAATCACCCAAATACCAACTACCCGGCGGGTCAGCTTCAAAATCAGGCAGACAGTTTGGAGTAGTTTCATCGTCTTTGCAAGTCGAAAGTAGTAGGACGATAATTAGAAGGAATAAAGCGGAGAAAATGATTTTTTGCATATTGCGATTTTTTTATTTTGTAAAAGTAGTTGGTTTATAAGGCTTTTCCCAATTATATCTGACAAACTAAATTTATTATTTCTTCGACTTTTATTTACTTTTTGATTTTTCAAGTCGTTATCATAATTATAACAACTGAATCAGTGATGAGTGGATGCATCACTATGTCAGTGCATCAATTAATTAACTTTAAAAATATATAATGTGTTTAAATTTTATAAAAAAGAGTCTTGTTATACTATTTTTAATAACTATTATTTTTAATATCACTGCTTGTGTACCCGGAAATAATAAAAATATCACCACTCAAAAAAACTCTGACATTCAGATTTATAATAAGGAAGAACTGAATGAAATAATAACCGGCGAATGGGGAATTTATAGTCGCTTCCATAATTATCCAATCACTAAATCGATAGAAACTATTGTTTGTGATTCTTGTCCAATAATTGATTTTAAAAAAGCTGGAACAGCTACACTTACTTATTGGGAAGGACTTGGATCTAAAGAATATTATAAATGGAAAATACGAGGTAATAAACTTAGACTAAAATTGGTTTCCAAAGAAGAAAACTATCGACGTTTTGAAGATTCCGAATATAGAATGGAAATCAATATTTCAGGACCTTCCTATACATTAAAAATGTTTTTAACTAATCAATCAGGGCATATATTAGCAAAACATACTTAATGGTCAGTCAAGCTAATACTAAATTATAAATTGCTTACGAGAGTGCTATTTTCCTCTCATTTTCAGTGAATTACAACTATTTAAAACACTAAAAACTATCTCTCTTCGTTCTATAACTGTACTCTGTTTTTCAGAATATTTTTCAATAAAACGAAATGCGTCACCTGTTTTTACTATTCATTCCTCTTACCTTGTTACTTGTCAATTGCACGGTATCTACCGAAGACTTACAAGAAGAACTAAAAATGGAAATTGCTAAAAGTATTGCCATACCGTTTCCAGACGCAGATACATTAGTCTATAAATTTTTAGATAGAACTTCTGACACGATACCGGAAAAGGAAGTCAAAAACATATATAATCCGGTATTAAATGAAGCATCTTATTCGGAAGCTCTGAATGAAAAGTTTGCCGGAACAGTTATTTATTGTGATATGAAAAATGGAGAAAACATAGATGGGTTGTGTAGTGAAACACCTTTACGTAAACATATCACAAATGATAAAATCAAGTTGAATATTTACAGCACAATACTGTCCCGAACTTCTGTCCGTGTCAAAGAGATTTACACTCTGAAGCATAGAATTCGAGTCATTGAAAAACAATTTACATTAAAGAGCAATCAATGGTCTTATGAGATTATAAATGAGGCTGTTCTTAGGAATCAAAAACGTAAGTTCAAACAGTTTTCAAAAAATATAATATGAAAAATACTTATTTATAATAATTTCATTATTCGTACTTTCATCAAATAAATGTACGAATACACCTTTAGATTGTACCAATGAAAATGATAAAATAGTTTTCTTCAATAATTTAAAGAAACACATTCTCAAAAACGGACATCAAATATCAGAAAGCGGCTACGAAGTAGTAAAACTGAATCATGAAAATGACACCTACATCTATCGAATATTGAACGATTCAAAAGAATACATCTCAATCAGTCACGATGGTTTATTCTATTGGATATTTAAAACGGACAAGAAAAATAACGAAAAAGTATTTACAGAAACAAAGGATTATAATCGCAAATTAGGTATGGAAATTCGAGAAAAAGTAGATGCTCATTTTTGTGAATTAATGAAAAAAAATTGATACAAAAAACCGGAAAACGACCACCTCTCTACGCTTCAAAATACATTACAAATAATTGATAATACGTTTTTTATACAATAAACAAATTACAATTTACTTGTTTTAACAAGTAAATTTTAGTGAAAAACACATTTTTTTGTAATTGTAGCAATCAGATATTATTAAGAATATTGCATTATTAATTCACATTAATACCAAGTATTACTCAAGTCATTATTTGGTATAAATCAACAAGTCGGAAATGCTGAAACAGCGACTAAAAACTATCTGAAAGTAAGCGCACTATTTATCAAAATTAATCATGAAATTAACAACCAATTTAAAACTTATCTTTCTACTCATTTGTGGTCTCGTCTTTAATGCCTGTTCCAAAGATGATGATAACCCGTCTCCTTCCAATTGTTCTGAACTTACCTCGATTGCTACTATAAACGGAGAGGCATATACTATGCTTGGAGGGCAACTTTTAACCAGCAATGGATTTGACGGAATAGTCCACCTCTTCCAATTATTAGCAATTGATTCAGGCTGTGAAGAATCTAAAATTTTAAATCTTAATATTGAAGTACCTAATGAGGTAAACGGAACATATCCGGTTCTTGACTTTCTTGATGTGGGTATAAATGAAGCTTCCGGTGCTTATGGCACTCAGAATTTATCTACACAAAGTCAAAACCTACATGAAATTGTATCCGGTAGCGTTACTATTATAAATAATGGAAATAGTAATTACTCCGTAGATTTCTCAGGTACGCTTACTAATAATGAGCAAGTCTCTTTTAAGGCTACACATACATTTGAATAAAACGCTCTAAGTTTGTAAACAAGATGTTCGGTACTTTAAAAGTGCCGGACATTCTTGTAAATCACTTACCCAATCGCGGTTTATTTTTCACCAAATGATAAGTCAATGCCAGTTCTATACATGTTTTCAATTCCTTTTTCGGTACTTTATCTTCCATATTAAACAGAATCGCTCGGTTGTTTTCATACCTAAATTCATCACCATAAATCTCCTTGAATGTCTCCACTAATTTGCTCGTACATTTAAAATACATCGCGTATTGATGCGGTGTTTTTGTTTTCCAATCTATCCTTATCGTGCTGCCTTTTTTTACGAGATAACTTGGTTCACCCCATTTCAATGTTTCTTCTATTTCTGCTATCGTGTCGATTTCTGTTGCGGTCTGTATGATTAATTGTCGTAAATATTCCAATTTCCTCCTAACCTTCTTCGGATAGCTGTCAAATTTCTCACCAACTTTAGGATTTTTTTTATCTTTAAATCTTTCATCTATTTTAATTTTCGCTTCTTCTGTCTCTCAAATTTACGAATAAATAAATTTACAATATAATTTTAAGCTGACCTAATTTAACTTTCAGATATTTTGCAGTACATTTGATGATTAGATGAAAATATACGCCGTAAGTGAAAGAAACAAAATAACTTAGACAGTTATTTAATTTCTTTCACTAAAACACTTCATTTTTAAAAATATTTGAACGAATGGACATCACCTTAAAAGAGTATATAAAAGAAGATAAAGAGGGCATTATAAAGATATTAATTAATAATACATGGGCATATCATACAAAAGAAATATTAACACAAAAAGACTGTGAAGCCCTGTTTGAAAAGGATTACTTCACAGGGCAAGAAATAAAAACATTTATTATTCTGAATAAGGAAACCAAAAAGGCTCTTGGTTTTGTGAGAATATTTGATTTGGGAGATGATTATGAAAGTACAGATATTCCATTATTTGACATAAGAATAGCCCATGAATACACAGGGCAAGGAGTCGGAAAAAAGGCGGTAAATGATATAATTTCCTACATTTTCACAATGTATCCCAATAAAAACAGAATCGAAGCAACGACCAGAATAGACAACAAAGCCATGAGAAAAGTATTGTCTCATTGTGGCTTTGCCAAAGAAGCACATTATAGAAAATCTTGGAAGGCTAAAGGCGGTAAAATGTATGATACCATAGGCTATGGACTACTAAAAAGTGATTGGAAAGATGGTGTTATCACAAGCATAGATTGGAACTCATGATTTTGAGCATATACACTGCGATTCAGTTCTTCGCGCTTGCCCGTTCCTTGCCCAAACGCCCGATGCACATAGACGTACATGAGCGCAAATTGCACTTAGTTTACGGCTTTTTTAATAAGACAGATATTGACATCAGCAACATAAAAGGCATTGAGCAATCTACCAAAATGCTACCTGCCGATAAAAGTATCGTTCAGTTTTCGCCATTGGGCAATCTGGATAATCACAACGTTATCATACACTTACACAATGAAAATATATTACATAAAATTTATGGACTTCAAAAAAAATACAAATCCATCGCCGTTTATGTGGATGATAAAGACCGATTTGTGGAAGACGTAACACGACTGATGAATGATGTAAAATAGAGTTTGATACGTAAAGATAATTCGTAAATTATCTCTACGTATCAAAACATAAATCGTTAATACACTGTTTTATAAATTTATTTACATTTTTTGACGTTTATTTTGAAATGAATCGAATCAAAAATGACGCGAATACTCACTGTATTTAAGGATTTTTTGGTGAAGAGTCATTTTAAAAGAAATACTCAAAAAAGTAAATAAATTTGTGAAACAGTGTATTAATACACTGTTTTATAAATTTATTTACATTTTTTGACGTTTATTTTGAAATGAATCGAATCAAAAATGACGCGAATACTCACTGTATTTAAGGATTTTTTGGTGAAGAGTCATTTTAAAAGAAAT
>Ga0209187_1000869_pt1 | contig 42859 bp, 36 predicted proteins | sample BantaG_FD_187430 | JGI IMG/M metagenome (GOLD analysis project Ga0209187, IMG submission 187430) | Marine algal microbial communities from Bantry Bay, Ireland - BantryBay_4 metaG (SPAdes) (version 2) | ecosystem: Host-associated > Algae > Red algae > Unclassified | place: Bantry Bay, Ireland...
TGCACAACGACTCAAGGCTCGCCAAGAAAAAGCAATACCGCTGTGGAGCTCATTTATTAGATGGGCAGAGAAAATACAATGCGAAGGTGTGCGCCACGCGGGCACCACCGATGCGCTTGCGTATTTACTGAAACACGCACGAGAGCTGCAAACGTATTGCCATGATCCTCGCTTACCGATCTCGAACATAAAGTCCGAGCACGTGGCAAAAACTATCGCCATCGCTAGAAATTATGTAAAGTGCCCGGTTATGCAAAGCCGCACAAAAAAACACGGTTATATGCCTAATGTGCGGCGATCTTACTTTACATAATCATAAGCTTCTCAAGATTCCGATAAGTTCATCTGATGGCTGGTATCGAGTTGGATTGCTATCAGGTGGTTACTGTCGTACTATTGAAAGGACAGCAGACCTGTTTGATTATGTGAAGTCCAGCTTGAGCTATTAATCTTAATAACCAAGGTAATACAGGCACACAAACTAGCTTCGACTTAACACTTTGCATAACCGAGCAATTCACATAATTTCTATTATGGCAACGTTTCCATAATAGAAAAAACTTCCTCTTCGCCGACACCGAAGCAGGAGCAGAATCCACTGCTCGTGTGTTCAGTATGATTGAGACAGCACGGGCAAACAATCACGACCCGCAAAAGTATTTAAGTGTTCTGCTGGCAGAGTTACCCAACGTAAAAACGGCAGACGATATCGACGCCTTGCTGCCCTGGGCGATTACGCCAGAGGCAATCGCAGAGCGTTACGCTACCTTCCCAACTCCGTAGACCACTCGCTGCGTAGCACGGTTGCTAACATGTTGAAACCTGTGCTTGGTGAGGCGCTTACGTTGCAGTTGTGCGAGTTGATAAAAGAATTTATTTTTTAAATAGGTGCATTACCTATATAGGTAATGCACTTGATACACTTTTCAAGTTTATGCAGGGAAGCTTGATGTGTGACGTACATCCATCGAAAAGTGCCGCACGTCAATGTTGGAAAATATGGCAGAAAATTCTGCCTGAATAGACCAAAGATTTTGATATCATGATGACGATCAAGCGCATTCTTAAACAAAAAAAGCTACTACATTGCCGCGTCTAATAGACGAAAGTTGTTAATTGACTCTTACACGTTAAATTATTGTTATCAGAATACATCACATGCGAAACAGTCACATACTAATAGCACTCATCATTTATTTTCTACTCACACCAAACAACTTGCTCGCTGATGAGTGCGCTCATTGGGATACAACCGATAATTTGTCAGAGCACACGGAAAAGTGTGACGGATTTGAATCAGACCAGGACTTGTATAAGTTTCTCTGGAGTGAAGCAACAAAGTCTCACAACGCTGCTGATTACGAGAAAAGTCAGGTTTTCGCAGCAGAGGCATTAAGGCTCATCGCTAGCAAGCGAGAATCGTTGTTCCAAAGCAGTGCTGCAGAAAGAGTTGCTGTAAATAAAAACATCAGAATATCGGGTGCCAGAAATTCTGATGACTCAGAGTTGTTGTATAACGCCTTTAAGGCCGCTTCTAGGAGTGGACGAAGAAAAGAGTATCTTCCGTTTTTGGAGAAGGCAGAGGGCCTGCAGTATCCATGGGCATACTTCGAATTCGCCCGCCGGTTTCACATAACACAACCTGAAAATGCTAAGGCCAAACTCGATGAAGCAAATGCATTAGGATATGAAACGCCTCAAGATATTGTAGATCTATTGACTGCGCATAACGAAAAGCTTGCAGAGAAAAACGCAGAGAAAGAAGTATTAGAGCAGGCAGAATTACAACGAAAAGCAGAGGAGCAGAGAAGGCGCGATGAATTGGCAGCTATGGAAATACCAAAAATTGACATACCCACACTCAATAACGCATTGCATCAGCTAATTGTTAAGAGTAGTCGTATCAGTGATGCCACATTGTCAGCAAGTACGGGTTTACCAAAAGGGTTTTCATATAGGTGTGAACCAGATTTCTGCTATTCAATTGGAGGGTTAATTAAGTTTAGATTTGTAGTACTGAACATGGATAAATGTAAGTTTGTCATTCGGACGCTCGCCCAATGCAAAGTAGAATGGAAGATGGAAGAGGAGGTGACTTTAAACATGGGAAATCATCCAGGTAATGCACTTCTACAAAGTATGCTCGATCTTGGAGTAACTCGTTCGTCAGCAGAATTACAGTTTATTGATTCTCGTTGGGTAATGTTGTCTATCAAATAGTAAAATGAAAGCTAATCATCACAGCAATCAACCATGACGAAACCTCGCATTAAACTTATTCGTAGCGATCAATTTATTGGAATAGGACGTATCAATGAGGATCATGAACTGGAATATGTTGTCTGGTGGTGGTAAGCGCAAAGAAAAAATTGTAGAGGCAATCGCTGCAGCATCAGTAGATGCTGTTGTACTGACCGAGTACAGAAATAATTTGGCTGGTGAATACATTTCCGCACAATTGCAACAACTTGGTTATCGTTATCAAATGACAACAGCTGATCACGGTAAAGCACACAACGGTGTGCTGCTGGCAAGCAAGTTACCACTGAATCAAACATTACAATTGGATATCCCCCAAGAACTTGCCGGTAATGTATTCAGCTGCGATGTAGGCAGTCGACATATTTTATCAACGTTTTGCAACAATCAAAATACATATACTGGACTAGCAGAGCTGCTGGATTGTTATCCGCAACATGAGACGCTGCTAATTGGTGACCTATTACATGGTGATACAAAAAGCGACTCTAGTCACTACGCACGTTCACTAAAAAAGCTTTTGAACGCGGGGTGGGTGGACTGCTGGAAGCGCGACAATAAAGATGAAGTTGTTTTTTGTCATACGAATTTAGGTAATGCGGGGCAATCTCGGCCTGATCATGTATTTGCCACACCTCACTTCAATAACCGACAGCCCTTTACCAGGCCACAGAATGACCATGTCGCATTCAATCAGCCTGGCAACACCGCGCTTTTGCCGTTGTATTCTCTGGAAAGGGTTTCATAGGAGTCCAGAACAATAACGTCTGCTGGCAAGTCCCGCATTAACGCCATAATAACTTGGCGTTCTGATAAGGGTTCTATTGTCTCTATGTCGATAGCGGGAAGCAGTTTTGCCATGATGCGAAATCCATATCTGTTGCTGGGCCAATATCTAATGAGAGCGGCCGTGGGATATTCATTCTGAACCTCTCTTATTGGTAGGCTGTTCCATAGCGCATAGAGCGATTGTTGTTAATTCTGCGAGCGTGATGTATTTCTCAAATAGAAGGTTCAAGCAGGCCTCGCAAGAGGAGTTTGGTAGCTTCAATCAACCAATGCTACCCAGATGCTCACAGCGCGCAAGTAATACTGCTTTAGTCTAATTTGTCCTAAAAGCCCAGTTATATTTTTCGGTAGATGTCATATTGTCAAAATACCATTACTATAGCCGCGGAGCCACATGTCTTCCGAACATCATTAAGTATTTATCTAGGTCACTATTTGAGCATTGCATGCGTTTGGTGAATGTATCGATGAAATCCTTTGCAAGTTTTACTTCATTCCAAGTTCTTGGTCGAATACGGGAAATGCATTCTGAATTAACATCTTGAATGAAATAATGTATAGCGTCGTAGGTAAATACATCAACTAGTGGTATTTCTGTAGGCTTGCAAAGGTGTGAAATCGTCACGGCTGAACTAAAAGGAATTTCATCAATGGTGTTCCAGAAATTGAACACACTCTCTCCGCTACTGTATTTATTCTTCGAGAATAGTGCCCAGTTTTGTTTAACTGGCTCAGCCGAGCTTGGAGATTTTCTGGTTTGGCGATTTCTAAGCGAAGAATCCCCACTACGCCATGCCATTGCGAAATCAATGTCGTCATCAGTTACATTTTTAAAGTGGCTGAAAATTTCTGTCAGCTCAGTATGATCATTTTCACCAATTCTCCTCTCTAGAAATTTAGATACCAATTCTTCAAAGAAAAATTCGATTTTCTGAGTAATCACACTTTGCTGTTCTTCATTTAATTCTCGTACGCATCGTTCTTTTACTTCCCTTTTTTCGTATAAAGCTGGATCTTTATCGTCGACGAGTAGACGCGATTGCTGATCGGAGTCGAAAACATTAGCTATAGAAAAATTAATATTGTCGATTAAATCAGAAGCAGGCTGATCCTTTATTTCCGACAACCAAAATTTTACATGTCCTGCGCAGCTTGTTAGGGTTTGGGCGATCAAATCCCAATCTGCGAGCTTGTCATAACCTTGATTTGGGAAGACTAGCCAGCTAGGACTTGCAGTGCCTCCGAATGAGTGACCTCTAAGCTTTGGGATAGTAAATTCAGATCGAAAAAGGTCGTACACATCTTGATGGTAGGTGTAAATATATTGATCTATAAAAAATAGTGATAGCAAAGTGGCTCTCATACGAGTTGGATCAGATGAGCGCTTGATTACCTTTTCAGTTCCGCATTGACAGATCTCTTGGTGTTCATTAAGCCGTAATTGTTGAGTGTTCAACCAATTTAATTCAGTTTTGATTGTTCTGTTTTTATCGCTGCTCATCGTTTTTCAGTACTAGCTACTTAGACTACTAATATTTAATATTGAGAAAAATATAGTAAGAAATGATAGTGGTTCCATTATGGCTAGCGGCCGTGAGACGCTTAATCTGAGCGTTCTTTTTGGCAGGTTTATTCATGGCTAAATGAACGGTTTGCATTGTATATATAAGCGAAACAGTTCACAAATTTCAGAGTGAAGCAAAATTTGCAGGGTATGTGCAGTAACTTAAATCAATCAACCCCACCCAAATGCCCCACAGCCAAGGCCCCGCTGTGATTACCACAAACCAAACAATCCCCTAACGACCACCCCTGCAACCAGCCATGAATAAACCCTGCATTAAACGCATCCCCAGCACCAGTCGTATCAACACAAATTACGTCACCAGCTGGAACCTCAATAATCTCTTTTCCAGAAAACCCCTTAGCACCAGCGCCACCCTTCTTTATTACCGTCACAGGCGCAGTGCCTGAAGTTAACCCAATCCCCGCAAGCCGCTCAATTTCCGATTCATTAGGCAAAAAAACATCAACACTCTCAATCAACGCAAGCGCTCGCTCCGACTGCATAGCCTCAACATCCCAAGCGCAATCAAGCGATATGCTCCAATTTTCCTTGCGTGCAAGTTTCACCAGTTCTGGATGGTCCAGCAATGTGGCTAATTCACCAATATGTAAATGACGTATGGACTTTGTCATCGCAGAGTTCGTGATGCTCTGTACAAAATCTTCCGGCAGTGCTGAACCTGCACGACGAGTAACAAAACTTCGATCCATATCACCGGTCAGCACAGCCGTTATCTGCGGATCGCTTTGACCATCTACAGAGCAAAATTCAAGATCTACAGTGCCAGCAAGTTCATCGCGCACGACAGAAGTAAACGGAGATGCCGGTAAACTCGCACATAAGCTTGACGGGTGCCCAAGCTTTGCCAAGCAATGAGCAGTAATGCCAGCACCACCACCGGTATGCAGTGATAATTTCTCAGCATAAATTTCATCGCCCGGCACAGGACAACTTTGCAAACCTGAAAAAACCAGATCGCAATAAACACGTCCGGCACAAAGCACAGCCGGTAAGCTCACCTTATCGATTGTCCTGTTTCAACGTCGAAATAGTGAAAAGACTCAGCGTCTGCACGCAAGTCAATGGACGTATTCGGTAATGGTGCATCGCGACCCGGGCCTGCAGCGATAATTTCTATGCCGTTAATATCAACATAGAGTAATGACTCTGACCCTAGTGGCTCCACAACACTCACCGTACCTGATAAAACCGGCTGGGCACCGGGAGGGCATATGGTTAAGTCTTCCGGCCGAATGCCGACAGTTAATTTGCGCCCGGCCTCTAAGATTTCACTAGGTCCGGCAATGGATGCGCCATTCCACAGTTCAATGCCTGTGTTTGTTGCGCTCCCCGTTAACATGTTCATTGAAGGCGCACCAATAAACCGCGCTACAAATTCGTTAGCTGGCTTGTGGTAAGCATCTGCCGGTGTGGCAACTTGTTGAATATGCCCATCGTTCATAATCACAATTCTGTCAGCGAGTGTCATGGCTTCTACCTGATCGTGGGTGACAAATATGATGGTGTTGCCCACACGCTGGTGTAGTTTTTTAATCTCTAAACGCATCTGTGTACGCAACTGAGCATCCAGATTTGAAAGTGGTTCATCGAACAGGAAAACGGCAGGGTTTCTAACCAAGGCGCGGCCTATTGCTACACGCTGTCGCTGGCCGCCGGAGAGTTCGTTCGGCTTTCGATCAAGGTATTCTTTCATGCCAAGCATCGTTGCGACTTCTTCTAGCCGCTTGGTTTTTTCTGCTTTCGATAATTTTGAGGTACGCAACCCGAAGCCAATGTTTTTACGAACGCTCATGTGGGGGTAGATGGCATAGTTTTGAAACACCATGGCGATATTGCGTTGCTTGGGTTCAAGGTTGTTAACAACGGCATCGTTAATTTTTACGTGTCCCTCGGTAATATCTTCAAGCCCGGCGATCATTCTTAAGGTCGTGGATTTACCACAACCAGACGGACCCACAAATACAACGAACTCGCCATCGGCCACATCCAGATTGATGCCGTGCAGCACCTCTGTTTTGCCATAGCGTTTAACCAGGTCTCGCAAGGCTAGTGTGGCCACTGATTAAAGCTCCAGTAATTGTTTGAAGGATGCATCAAGGTCGCGCTTTGCATCTGATTTTCGTTGACTGTTGTTTGCAGAATCGCTTTTGAGCACTGACAATTCCTTGCTATAAGCGGCAACCGCATCATCCATTGCTGCTGGTGCGGGGCCACCGAACCTGTCTCGCGCTTCAACGAATCGTTTTATAGACACAGCGTGAACAAAGCTTTTTTCATCTAATTGGGATTCTCGGCCAAGCTCACTTTTGAACAGTTTTGTGAAATGCGCATAACCAAGGCTTAAAGGTTGCCCTTCAGCCAGCACAGCCTGCGCGGTTTGTGCGCTAATCTCATGTGCCTGACGAAACGACAGCGACTCTTCGCGCACCAGTGTATCGGCAAGCTCGGTTATCGTTGCGCAAGCCGCATCACTGTTTTGTTGTACCTTATCAACATTGATGGCAACCGATTCGACAACGGCCGATAGTAACTCCATTACGCGGGACCCACTTTCAAACGCACTAAAGCCTGCACTCTGCACCTCACCTTCACTGTCATTCATATCGGTAAACGGTGTGTTGTGCATGGTATTAACGATCATGTCGCAGCGACCTGCCGTTATGCTCGCAAGATGGCGCATATGTTCGATGGGAACCGGGTTACGCTTTTGCGGCATGATTGATGAGATTTGTACCAGGCTATTGGGTACGTACAATTGATTGACTTCAAAGGACGACCAAAACGCCATGTCTTGTATGACTCTGCCAAGATGCAGGAAAAGCAATTTAATGGAAGAATATAAACTGGTGATGTAATCAACAGATGCGATGCACCCATAGCTATTACGCTTAGGGGATACAAATCCAAGCAAGCTTGCCATCCTGTGGCGATCAATCGGAAAACCACTTGTGGTTATGGCAGCTGCACCCATCGGGCAGTATTCCGATAATGTTCGTGCATCCGCAACACGCTTTAAATCATGTAATAACACCTCAATGGCCGCGGATAAATAATGACCGTAGGTACTCGGCTGCGCTGGTTGGCCATGTGTGTAGGCAACAATTGGTGTGTCACGCTCAGCTTGTGCTTTTTCAATCAGTGTTTGTGCCAGCGTGTAACCTAAATTAAGCAGGCTGTCAGTGCGCGCGAGTAGCTGTAATTTAAAAACGGTGTGATCCATATCGTTGCGCGAGCGGGCCGTGTGTAGCATTCCACCCAAATCGGCACCCAAGCGATCGCGCAATTGCTGCTCGACCATAAAAAAGTAGTCCTCAAATTCACCTGTGTAAGTACAGGCTTCAATATCAAGTTCCTTTTCAATAGACTGTAGTGCGTTCGCGATTTTAGAGACTTGTTCAGGCTTCAAGATACCGGTTTCATGCAGCATAACCAGATGAGCCCGATTTATTTCTCCGATAGAGTGAGCAAAGTGATCTTTGACGCCATCAAATAGTGGCTCTAGAACGGTACTCTGATAAACCGGGTGCGGAAATACAGAAGTGTCGTTCATCCTTTAAGCCCTGCCATAACAACACCACGGATAATAAAGCGCTGGAACACAAGGAACACAACTAAGGTTGGCAACACTGAAATCGCAGCCCCGGTCATAATCAATTCCCACTCCACACTTTGCTCAACACTGAACGTGGTTAGCCCGACAGGCAGCGTATACATTTCCTGGCTGTTGGTCACAATCAGCGGCCATATAAATGCAGTCCAGTTACCCAGGAAAACAAAAATGGCCAGCGCTGCCAAGGCCGGTTTTACTAGCGGCATAGCCACTGTCCACCAGATCTGTAATTCGTTCAAGCCATCAATGCGCGCAGCTTCAATAAAATCATCCGGCACAGACTCGAAAAACTGTTTCATCAGGAACACACCAAATGCGGTCATCAAGCCTGGGAACATAATGCCCCAGGTGGTATCGAGCCACCCGAACTGCTGGGACATCAGGTACCAGGGAATAACCAGCATCTCTGTGGGGATCATTAATGTCGACAGAATTGCGATAAACACAACATTGCGCCCACGGAAGCTGAACTTGCACAAGGTATAACCGACCAGGCTGTCAAAGAGTACGTTTGATATGGTTGTCAGCGTTGCGATTAATAATGAATTGACAAACCAATTCATAAACCGGCCGTCGCCAAGCACGTAGGTATAGTTCTCTAACGTTGGTTCTTCGGGTATTAAATTAAGGTTGTATACCTCGAATGGAAATTTAAACGATGTAGAAAGCATGTACACCAGTGGCATTACCATCAGTACGCCGCCTAAAAACAGGATAATCCAGCGAAGCAGCTGCCAGGCATTTTTCGTGCGCTGGGTTCGAAGTGCACTGTTTTCGAGAAGGGCTTTTGATGTGGCCTTAATTTCGAGCTCGTTTGCCGTTGTATTCATACCATCAGGCCTTCAGCAAACGAAGTTGCAGCAAACTCACCAGCAACAGAATGACAAACAGCACAACCGTTTGGGCAGCGGCATAACCCATGTTAAAGCTGTTAAACGCCGTGTCGTAAATCATTAACACCAACGGCTTGGTTGAATTTAACGGCCCGCCGGGGTTGTTGGTTGTCATGTTGAACACGTGATCGAAGATACGCAAAAACCCGATGGAGGAAAACACCACCAAAAAAACAATAGTGGGCTTTAATAATGGCAATGTTATCTCGCGCAAGATGGTCCAGCTTGATACGCCATCAATGTAGGCCGCCTCGTAATAGGTTTTGGGAATGGCACGTAGCCCCGCCATAAAGATGATGACTTGAAACCCCAGCCCTGCCCATATCGCGGGCGCTAATACACTGGGTAGCGCATTGGCGGTGGAATTAAGAAAACTGATCTGAGAGATACCAAACGTTGACAGCCAGTTATTGAACAAGCCGATAGGCACTGGTTGATAAAACCATCTCCACACCCAGGCCATGGCCACAGCGCTGGTCATGAATGGCAGGAAGTACAGGGCGCGAATTGTCCCGTGCAAAAACCTGACACGGTCTAAATGGTAGGCAATGAAAAAAGCCAGTATCAGGCTGACGGGTGTGCCGATAAGCAAATAGACAAAGGTATTTTTAAACACCTTCCAAAACACATCATCTTGTATGAGTTGCTGATAATTTGCCAGGCCTGCCCATTCACGGCTGCCCAGCAGGTTCCATTCTTGAAATGACAACAGGATTGCATTGCCGGTAGGGTAGAACCGCACAACGGTATAAAACAGGATGGGAACGGCCAGAAACCCCCACGCCCAAACGGTGCGTTTTTGGGAGACGGGCAGGCGTGCGTACCAGCTCATATCAGCTGTCTCATATCAGCAGTCTTTGTTAATAAGAGCAGATACTGGTAGCACGCCGTTTAGCATGGATTTATTTACTATGCTTATTTACTATTTTTACTTGCTGTTAAAGTCATCCAATATTTTTTGCTCACCCTCGGCGGCAACTGCAATTGAATCAGCCACAGATTGGTCTTCCAGTTGTATGCGTTCAACCATCTCCACCATCAGCTGGCGTTGATCGCTTTCACTAACAAACTCGGTAGACTGAGCATAACTCAAACCACTTACAAATGGGCCATACACTGGATTACTGCTATTTTCATCGGTTAACGCAGCTGATGGTTTCGCCGGCAACTCACCCACAGTTTCAAGCCAGATTTGCATTGCCTCATCAGAGGTGATGTATTGCATAAACTTGATAGCAGCGTCGTACTTTTCTCCTTCTGCTTTAGTGGTAATGGCATTGACCCAATAAGAAGAGTAATTGGACTTTGTGCCATCGGGTCCTGCAGGTAACTCGGCCACACCCCACTTAAGCCCGCGGGTTTTATCCAGTGCGCCTATCCTGAAAGAGCCATCGATATGCATGCCAGCCCGGCCCGCTTTAAACGCAGCCTGTGGTTGATCCATAAATTCTGCTTGCGTCACACCGTGTTTACCAGCAAGGTCAACATACCATTGCAAGGCTTTTTGACCCGCTTCATCGTTGTACATAACCTTGGTGCCATCGTCACTGTAAGGCTGGCCACCAAACTGGCGTACCAACACTTCACGCCACCAATGGTGATCTTGTGCTGTCATACCGGTGGTAATGCCCACTTGCGTTAAGTTGCCAGCATCATCTTTTTTGGTTAGTTTTTTTGCTGTCTCTACTAATTCATCCAAAGTTGCTGGTGGTGCATCTATGCCAGCCTCATCAAACAACCGCTGGTTATAAAACAAAGCCAGTGATCGCACGGCAGTAGGTAATGCCATGTACTCACCATCGCGCTTCATCGCCTGCACCATGGGGAAAAATTCCTTATCGACCATATCTGGTGATACCGCGCTAGCAGGTAGTGGCTGTATCAATTCAGCATCCATATAATCATTTAACCAGCCGTAAAAAAGCTGCACCACATCAGGGCCTTCACCTGCAGGAATGGCTGCTGCGACTTTTGTACGGTAGTCGGCATAGGGGAAGTGATTGGTTTTGACGGTTATGCCCGGGTTGGCGTTCTGGAAATTCTCGATGAGCGTATCCATTGCGGTTACCCGTGCTTCGAAAAAGTATTGCCAATACTCGATCTCAACTTCAGCACGCGCTGTTGTGCTGCTTAGCGAAAATAAGATGCCTGCTGTTGCAAAAGTTAAAAATTGTTTGGTACGTTTGAACATGCCTTCTCCCTCGTAGATTGCAATCGACTGTTATTGTGCATTTTTCGGTTCCACCAGTATTAACCCAGCTATGCGCGTTTATCAAGCTTCTTCAATTAAATAGCGGTTTTGGGTTGTTTCTAGGTAGCATCTAAGTGCCAGAACCGTTCGTGCATGGCATTACGCTAAACCTTGCGATACAGTGGTTGAACGGTAAATTTGCTAGATAATTTATGCACTCATTCGAGTTAACCAGAATTGATCACGAGCGAGGCCACCCGCGCCTGTTAGATCTGCACTTCGCTCTGCAGCGACTGCGCTCCACCGTGTCGTTCATGCATTCCGGCGCGCACCCGGATGATGAGGCGTCGGCGATGCTGGCAGCAATGAGTTTCAGGGATGGGCTCGATGTATCTTATGCCTGCGCGAACAGGGGTGAAGGTGGACAGAACACGATAGGGACAGAGGCGGGTACTGCCTTGGGTACGCTGCGCACCGCTGAAATGGAGCGCGCAGCAGCTGTGCTCGATCTCAGGCTGTACTGGCTTTCAACGCATGTCGCTGACACCATTTCCGATTTCGGGTTTTCCAAAAGTGGCGTTGAAACATTAGAGAGATGGCAGCACGCGCATTCGCTACAGCGATTCGTTACGATTATCCGCCGCGAAAAGCCAGACATTCTGTGCCCCACATTTTTGGATGTTCCCGGCCAGCATGGACATCACCGTGCGATGACACAGTTGGCTCACGAGGTTATTGATGCCGCAGCTGACGCGAAGTTTAAGTGCGACCACAACGGGGTGTCGCTTAAACCCTGGACGGTAGCCAAGTTATACCTGCCAGCCTGGGGCGGCGGAGGGGCGGCGTACGATGATGAGTTACCGCCACCACCTGCTAGTTTGACGATTAGCGCCGATGGTATTGATGAGCTGACCGGTTGGAGTTGGGAGCAGATCGGCCAACAATCCAGGCGTTATCATTTGACCCAAGGCATGGGACGATGGGTGGCTGCCGGTGAAGAACGCAATTGGCCATTGCACCTGGCGCGTTCTGTTTTTACCAAACCGGAAGGTTGTATTACAGACAATTTGCCGTTAAATCTTTCCCAGTTACCCGACTATGCGAACGCGCCACAAATAAGCGATGAGCTAGTTGCGGCTCAAACGGCAATTGATGATGCGATTAGTGCTTTCCCAAAGTTTGATGATGTTCTGCGTTGTGCAACGTCTGCGCTAAGCAGCATTCGAGAAGCCCAGACACGCTGCCCTGATAATGCAGCAGCACAAATACAACACAGGCTAACCCGCAAATCGACGCAGCTATCCCGGGTGATCAGGCTTGCCAGTGGCATTAACGTATCTGCAGTCGCAGAAAAATCCCAACTACGCCCGGGTGAACGCACCGGATTGCGCATGGAGATTCGTGAACCGAGAACGAGTGCGTCAACGGCTGATGCGTCAACGGCTGATGCGTCAACGGCTAGTGCGTCAACGGCTAGTGCATCAACCAAAGGTGCGTCGTCGCAGATAAAGTACGCGACCAGTGTCGCGCTGAGTGACGCCTGGTCTTTGACCACAGACCAGCTACAACTTATAGATAACGCAACGCCATCTGATCCTTATCCTGAGGATTTCTTTCCTGACCAGTCAAGAACGCCTGCCATTAGAGTCAAACTCAATGTGAACGGTATTAATAGTGAATCGTTAGTTGATATGGTCAACACACCCATTGCACTACCCAAGTGCGTTGTCAATTTGTCTTCAACATCGATAGTGATTAATCAGCAATCGAATGTTCGCAAATTTACCATCGCTATCGAAAAACAGATTCCACGTGATGCGCAACTCTCGCTGTCGCTTCCAGAGGGTTGGAAGGCCGAAGTCGATGCGCAAAGCATACGGGTAGCTTTGCCAACACAGCTGACGCCCGGGCACTTTGAACTTGATGTATTAATTGATGGAGTCGGCGCTTGTCACGAGCAAATTATTGAGCATGCTCATGTACCAGATCGCGTCCTTGCAACACCAGCAAAGATAGACGTGGTCGTACTCGATGTGTGCCTGCCAGACAAACGCGTTGCTTATGTTGGTGGTGGCAATGATCGGGTGGCAGAATTGATATCAGCAATGGGGATGGATGTCACGACACTCCATGACAGCGACCTGACCGGCGGTAGAGCGTTGAGCCAATTTGATACCTTGGTTATTGGCCTGTTCGCAATGCGTACGCGCACAGCGCTTGCAGAGAATATCGAATTTATTCATCAATGGATTGAAGCAGGTGGCCATCTGCTCACCTTATATCACCGACCATGGGATGGTTGGAACCCGGACACAATACCTCCGCGTTACCTGGAGATCGGGCAGCCATCGTTGCGGTTTCGGGTCACTGACGAGGCCGCCGCCGTTACCCACTTGGTGCCTGATCACAGTTTGTTAAATCATCCAAACAAAATTACACCTGAAGACTGGCAAGGTTGGAAAAAAGAGCGTGGGCTTTATTTTGCCAAAAAGTGGCACGAAGACTATCAGGCACTGCTGTCGATGAGTGACCCCGATGAGGAGCCGCTTATTGGCAGTTTGTTGAGCGCCAAAGTCGGGCAGGGCCGACATACACATACGTCATTGATACTGCATCACCAGATGGCGAATCTGGTGCCGGGTAGCTTTCGGCTTATGGCGAATTTGCTTGACTAGTTATTCCCCGCTAAAATTTTTCTGCGCTGAGCTTTTCTTCACTGGGCCTTTCTATATTGGGCCTTTTCCACATTGGGCTTTTGCCGAATGGGTGATCGCTCTGCAATCGGTGTGGCAGTCGCCGTGAACGAATGAACCAGAACTTAACTGCCGGTGGTTGGTTATTCACTGACATGTGCCTGCACATAGGTGCACTCGTCCTGGTAAAATCATTAGGCTCAGATTACCCCACAATACAGATCGTTTTTTTCCGCGCCGCCACAGGCTTGCTTGTTTTACTGCCGTGGATTCTTGTGGCTGCTGGCTCGTTTGCCACTATTAATCACTGGCGCTTGCAACTGGCCCGAGTTGTATTTTCAACACTGGCCATAAGCTGCGGTTATTACGCGGTAGCGCGCATGCCATTGGCGTTGTTCACCGCACTGAATTACTTGCGCCCGGCGGTGCTAATGATCATGGCCGTGCTGGTATTAAACGAAGTTATTAGCAAGCGACGCTGGTTTGCGGTAGTGCTGGGTTTCGTCGGCGTGCTTATCGCTGTGCAGCCGGGCGGGTATGCATTCAATGGTGCAACGGCTGTGTTGCTAATTTCTGTGGTGGCAGGCTCTACGGCGACCATAATACTAAGACGTTTAAAAGGCACACCGGAAATCGTCATGATGGTGTTCTATACCGTTGGCCTGCTTATTTTTACGGCACCCTTCGCACTCACTCAATGGGAACCCGTTGCACGCCAGGATATTGTTGTTGTTATCGCCATTGGTGTGTTATCCCAGTGCGCTCAGCTTTGTTTTTTAAGAGCACACTGGTCAGGAGAGGTTGGGTTTCTTGGTCCGCTGAGTTACAGCAGTTTGATTCTCTCTGCAGGCTTTGGATATATCATATTCAATGAAATTCCAGGTTTGGCACTGGTCATTGGTGCCGGTTTTATCCTGCTCTCTGCTGTGCTTGTAAATCGGCGTGAACATCATTAAGGGTGTATCAAAAAATTGTGGAAGCCTGAGCTAAGTTACAACTAGCTCGGCATTACCAACCAATTTCAAATGCACTCAACAGTTTTAGACCGTGTTTTTCTTAAATAAACCTGCGCGATTGATAAAGAAAAGCACCAGGCCTAATACAAGAATGGATACCGCAGAATAGAAAAGCGACCCTCCGTCACTCTTGCCTTCGTGTAAAACCTCAATGCCAAGCGGTGTGAACAGGTGAAAAAACACGGCACCAGCCATAACAGCCGAAGCTAACAAACCACCGATGGCATGAAAGCGTTCACGCATCGAGTGACCTTTTCTCAGACCGATTTTGTTCAATACCCATAGCAGGGCAGGTAACAATAGAATCACTGAAGCAATTAGTTCAAACGAGCCGACCACATAAGAGCCAACACTGGAAAACAGGTTTCCCAGTGACACATTAATTGTGTCTGCAATCCATTGACCGATGGTGCCAAAAATGTGCTCTGTGTCGGGATGCTTTGTGAATTTGTAAGGAAGCGAAAACAAAAATACCTTTGACGCCCACAAAGCGATCAGCCAACTCACAACAGGTTTGATATAGCTCATTATTCAGAGCCTAATAAGTTAGAGATTTTGTCATTGGCGCTCTCTATATACCCAGGGATATCCTCGAGCCATGTTTTTTGCACTTTTTTATCGTAGTTCAGGTAAAGCTTGTCGTCCTCAATCTTCCATTGGTCACCTTCTATCTTGACAAGGTAATCCTGCGACACACCATAGGCGCAATAGCCACCATACTGTGGAGCATATTGCTCAGGGCTGTCTTTAAACAGATCGGCATGTTCTTGTGTGGAGAACAACCAGGTAGCACCGCTCCAGTCAACAGAAAACTCTTCTACACCTTCTACCGCTTTTCCTTGAGTAAAGTAGGCAACAGTGTCAAACCCACGGATGGCAACACCCGAATCTTCATACGAACCAAACAAACCTTTTTTTTCTAAAGTATTTATTTTTGATGCCCCGAACACATTGCCGGTAAGCATCAGCAGTGCACAAAGTGAAATAACGCGTGTCATTGTATTCATGTATTTTTCCAGTCCTTTTAAAGTTGATTAGAATAGGTTGTAGTCACACCGCGTACTTTTAAAAATACAGGTAACGCCGGTACGTGTTGGATTTATGGTTCTATGTTTTACCTGCCACTCGTTGTACATACGCACCGTAGCCAGAATTCACCATTTGCTCTAGTGGTACAAACCGCATAGCTGCGGCATTCATGCAATATCGCTGACCTGTTGGTGCCGGGCCGTCGTTAAAAACATGTCCCAGGTGCGAGTCAGCAACAGCGCTGCGAATTTCCGTGCGTACACCAAACAGTGAACGATCGTCTTTCTCGATTACCACACCTTCGGTGATTGGCCGGATAAAGCTTGGCCACCCGGTTCCCGAGTCAAATTTATCAGATGATGAAAACAAAGGCTCCCCGGAGACAACGTCTACGTACAAGCCAGCCCGTTTTTCATCATGAAGTGGACTGGAAAACGGACGCTCTGTACCATCTTTCTGCGTCACCTTAAATTCTATGCTTGATAGTGTTTTCTTTAACTCCTGAGCAGATGGCTTTACAAACGCAGAAGCATCGAAAGGTGTGATCGCATCACGACTCTTCGCTGTACGACCTACTAGTGGGGCTTTGTCCGAGGTGATGATATCGACTCCATTTAATGGCGGGTGATCGGTGTAGACAATCACAGACTCGCTAGTTGCAGTTTTCGACAACGCGTTCTGACTGATTTGGTTCTTACTGGATACGGTTGGTATAAAAAATACCGCAGCGCATAACGCAAGAGCTAACGAAATACCCGATACCACAGTTAGTGATTTCATTTTTCTGTTCCTCTCAGAATAATTCATAACTTGTGATTTACGACTCACAATCACACGATACTTACACCCTGTATGAGGCTGTTTACAATATTTAGTTCCATCAATAAACAGGTATTCGACACAGACTATACAGTGTTGTAGGAATGACTCATCTACATGAAACTATTACCCAATTTGCGGTCGTTATATCGATTAGTGCAACCCCATATAGTGCAGTGTCTGGTATTTTCTGCAAAAATATGACTCTCAGGCTTTAAAAAATTGATGCCGCATCACTGTATTAACTGGCTAACAAACTCAATCCGCATCAAACAAAGCCAGCGTCTCCTCAACGGATATCGAAGCCAGCGATGTGCCATCTCCACTTTCAATCATCGTGTTGGCGAGTTCCTGTTTGCGCTGTTGCATTAAAACGATCCGTTGCTCGACTGTGTTGGTGGCGACGAGTTTGTAGACGAACACCGGCTTGTTCTGACCAATTCGATGTGCACGCGCGCTGGCCTGTGCTTCTGCAGCAGGGTTCCACCATGGGTCATAGTGAATCACGGTATCGGCTGCTGTCAGATTTAAGCCGACTCCACCTGCCTTAAGGCTAATCAGGAACAAAGGCACATCCCCACGTTGAAACGCATCGATGACTTCATCACGCTTGCGTGTACGACCGGTTAGTTTGACCCAACGGTGACCACGCGCTTTGAGTTCGCCTTCGAGGATATCGAGCATCGATGTAAATGAGGAGAATAAAAGTATACGTCGGCCCTCGGCGATTAACTCGTCGATCATGTCAAGCGCAAGCGTGGTCTTGGCTGAGTCTACTGCACGTTTTGCGCTGTCGAGTTTCACCAGTTCTGGATGACAGCAGCATTGGCGCAACTTCAGTAATGCATCGAGCACAGTGACATGGCTTTGAGCAAGCCCTTTTGATTGCAGAGCTTTGCGCACGCGCTTTTGCATCGATGCGCGTATGCTTTCGTAGAGTTTTGCCTGTGCGGTGCCGAGGTGTACTTCCCGTAGCATCTCTGTCATTGGGGGCAGGTCAGTGGCGACTTCTTCTTTGCGGCGACGCAGCAGGAATGGTTTTACCGCTGACGCCAATCGATGTTGGCGTTCAGTGTTGCCGTGTTTCTCGATGGGTATTCGGTAGTGGGTGTTAAAGCGTTTCGCATCGCCCAGTAAGTCCGGCATCAAAAAATCGAATTGCGACCACAGCTCGCCCAGGTGGTTTTCGAGCGGCGTACCGGATAAGCAGAGCCGCCTCTCTATTGGCAGCGATTTTATTGCGCGTGTGGTTTTAGCGAGCGGGTTACGAATCTGTTGCGCCTCATCAAGTACCAACATATCGAAACCGTGGGCGGCGAGCAGCTCGTTATCACGCAGAGCAAGACCATAACTGGTGATAACAACAAGATGTGCCGGTGGATCGATTGCGTCCAGTGGGGTGTCGTGACGCTCCTTGCCATGCCAAATCCGAACCTTCAAGCGTGGTGTAAATTGCTCGGCCTCCCGTGCCCAGTTCAGCAGCAGGCTGGTTGGTACCACGATTAAAACAGGGCCTTTCAGACGCCGGCTCTGACGCAGCCACAAAATGTGTGCAAGGGTCTGTAGAGTTTTTCCAAGGCCCATGTCATCGGCCAGAATACCGCAAACGTTGCTGCTGGCCAATGCATTTAACCAACCAAGTCCGGTGCGTTGGTAAGGCCTCAGTGTTGCTTTAAGTCCTCGGGGAATGGGTGTTTGGTCGAATTCGCTGGTGTCGACGTTGGCTAATTCTCGTAAACGTTTTGCGAACTTAAACGGTTCGGATGTTCCGCGCCAGGCCGTGTTGAAACCTTCATCAATTAACACATCATCCAGATTTTGCAGTGCCAAAGCTCGCATGCGCGACAGGCGTACCTTGCCGTCTTGAATGGCTGGTGTGCCAAGTTCTTGCAACACCTCTGCAATGGGTTTAACTAACGCTGCATCGACTTGCATGAATCGACCGTCGCTCGTCTCCGCGAACAGGGGCTTGTCACCACCACCGCGTTCAATATACTCAGCAACTTGCTGCATCAGATCATACCGCTCGCCATTGAGCACGATTCCCAGTGAAAGATCAAACCAGCCGGGGCTTCCATCGTCTGCACGTTCGACCAGGCCATCAAAATTGTTCGGGCGCAGTGGTTCGACATGTACCGGGGGTAGAACTATAAATTCCCATTCATCGCGCTCGAACGCTTCGCGCTGTTGCACTAACTTAACGTAAGCGCTGAAGCGCTCTGTAGGCGTATTGCCAACAGCTTCGAAAGTCGGCGCGAGTTTACCGGTGTCCTCTTGCATACGCGGTAGCATGTTAGAGGTGCGTTTCATTGTCTCGAAGAAAATAAGCGTTTCAAGCTCATAATTGCGTCTGATGCGAACGGTTTCATCGTGTTCGTCAACCACACGGGTAATGACTGCACCTTCATCGAGCTTGCACTGCAATACAACCGTGTCGTAACGCATCAGTAACGCAAGTTCCCAGCTATCAACGTGCGCGTTATTATCGGGTGAATGCAGCAGCAGCACAGGCGATGGCTGTACGTCGATCAAAGGTTCGAGTTTGACTGGCGGCAGTGGCAACAGGTCTGTGGCATTTATTTTGTTCTGTTTATTAGTTTGTGCACGGGTTTGCGTATTGGTCTGTGCGTTAATTTGTTCATTGGGTGGTGAATGACTTTGCCAATCAGATAACTCTTGAAGGTGTGATTCTGACATTGCGGGTGCTTCGAGCAGCAAGGCTAGTTGGGTGCCAGAAAGCACTGTGTCGATCGGTCCTGCGGTAATGCTGATGGGATCGATCCACCAGGGTTGATCGGTATTCATTACCCAGCAGTGCTTGAGTCCGGCGATGGCAGGAACCATCCGCAGTCTGTTGCCGGACTCTGGTTGCCAGTCGATGGTCAACGCGCGCGATGTACCGATAGTCAACGGCTGGCGACGATCGGCTTGCAGAAAACAGCGGCCTGTATTGATGCAGAGTTCCAACATCAACTGGCCAAAGTGCCCCGTCAGTTCGTAACGGCCCGTATCGTGGGTATAACGTCCACGATCGGCCTGCAGCCGAGCTGACCCCATGGCTTGAATGTCTTTATCCATCGAGCTTAGTTCTAGTGAACTGTTAAAGTGGTGTTCTGTCTCTGCTCGGCGCCCCTTGTTGAACTGACCGGAAGCGGTGCGCGGCGCATCCAATAAGGTCACTGAAACACCGACGCCCCAGTCGCCGCTTTGCTTTAATGGGCTCAACGAATAGATACGTGTACGCGGCTTATCCCATGAGCTGTCGGTAAAGTGTTCGGGTGCAGGTTCTGTTTGCGTCGCCTGCCATCGCTCCATCCATTGTCTGGCCAAGAACTCTGTGTGGCCATGCTCGTCATGTCCGTGAGCCAGGCTTGCGTGATGTGCGAGTATTGATGCAACCGCGTGTTTGCAATTGATCGTTACCGGACAGCTGCACAAAGCTCTTGTGGGTTCGTTTGACTTGTCGAGAAATACAGAGACATCGTAGGGTGAAGCCTGCGTTCCCTGTACCTGCGCGTTTATTAGTTTTTTGTTGCGATCAAAACTTAGTTGCACAACCGCGCCATTGCGGTAGAGAGAGCGACCTCGCTGCACAAAGCGTGAATCGAAAAACTTCGTGAGTTGATTCACGGCACGTAAGTATCAATTTTAATTATGACAGTGCTCATCAGACCTCCCTGGAATTATTGTGAGCTGCTTGGCTTGGATGCTAGCACAGAGTCATGGCCACCAATCGGGCTATGCTTTAATACTGGTTAAATATCCAGTAGTCTGGAAAATGCCCTGATTGAGGGTGTGCGTTCACACCAGTCATCGATTTTTCTTGCGCGCCTTGCGAGAGGCAGATCGCTTCTTTTTACGGGATTTCTTGTCAGCAGGCTTCGGTTTCGTGGCTGAGAGTTTGGGCAACAAGTCTGGCGGTGAGTTCATTGGAAATGGATCATTGGATGAGAAAATTGACTTGCCTATGCCAAAGTTACCAGGATTTCTCAGTGCGTCGGCAAGCCTGTGCACGGGGTTATCGTCAGCGTCGAGTCTCGTTAAGCATTCCCTGGCGCGCTCCAGTTTGTACTCGTTAATCAAAAACTGTAAAAAAGCACGGCAGTCGTCAATAATGTCTGCCGCGTCTTCAGCTTGAATCATGACCTTGCTTGGAATGATAGAAAATAAAATTTCATCCAGCACTGACGGGGTAATTGATGCGATCGTGCACGAGCAGTAGTTGAACGCCATTGACATAATTAGCGACGCAGAACCAAATTCGCTACCGCTGGCTTTTCCCTCTGCTGATGCATGATACCGTTTCAGCAGTTTCGCTGTTATAACATCGTGTCTATCCCAGTCTGGAGCGTCTGTTGCGGTACGTTCCAACAACAGTAGTGCGGCGATCAAGTCATCCTTTGCACCCTGTTCCTTGAGTATGCGTTGGTAAGGGTATGGCGCTTGTAACGTAATTGAAACTGGTTGGTTCTTCGTCAATATCTGAGTGTCGAATTCTTCATTTCCATTACCGTTTAAAGCCTTGACGAACTGGGTGTTTCGTAAAGCGGCAGGTAAGGTTCGCGCGATAACGTCAAATAATTCGATATCGTTCTCAGTAATTGGTCTTAACATCCGGTCGTCGTGCGGGCACATAACATTGGGATACGCGTTCGGGGCGGCGACTTTCCACTTATGGCGAACAATATCTTTTCTTATTTCGGGAGCAATATCATTCGCATTGTCGAATGCGAGTATTCGATGAGCGGGAATCGTTTCCATGTCTCCGTTTTGCATCGCATTGACTAACAAACGATATCGTTCGTAGTCGTTAAGCGATTCGAATAAAAGTACACCAAACGATTCCTGTTGTTGACCAATGATGCAAAGGGCTCCATCGCTGATGCCCAATGACTTTGCAGTAATCCCTATGATGCATTCATCGTGTGGAACGATTTTCCATGGCGCAGCCTTATACAGAGCAGCGGTTGATTCGAAAAAATCGCTAACTGAATGGTTACTGTCGGCAATGTCGGAATAGAGCTGAGGGGAACTGTCACCGCCGAAATCGTCTGCCATGGCTTCGGCAACCTCATCCAACTCGGGGGTTGGGCCAACCGAGACCGCAATGGATGTAAACGCGCGTTGCAATTGTTCTGCAACATTCGAATCACTAACGCGTATATGCGTAGGTGCTCCGGGTAAGCCAACACTTGGGTTGCTAATGGCTTCATTCAAAGAGGAAACCGCATCAAACTTTTGATCGTCAGGGGCCATAAGCGACATGCCAACCACTTGTTGAAATTCGTTCAACCACACGGGCATTAGAGGGCGATAGTTCTCACCAGGTTCACCTGTTATGAATCCGGGTACTGTGATGGTACCGCCTACCCACTCTCGGGATTTTTTTTCTGCGCTGGTTTTTTGCGATGTTGGTAGTGCACTGACAGATGCGGTGGCGACATGATCAGCAGGCCCGTCCTGTTTTTTTGTTGGAGTCGACAGGGTTAGTAATTCTGGTGAGATATTCCATCGGTCACCTTCAATATCAGCGACACCCACTGTTTTTTTATTGATCTTCAATACTATGCCGTGTTGTTTAATGCCTTGTTTATCGTTAAAGCTGACCGGGTCGCCGGGTGTGAATTGCGCCATAGCCTCTTTGGTGCTTTGAGCTGAACGCGCTTTGCTCCGATCAACAATGTACCGATTAACCTGACGCAGCTCTTTTGTACTGAGCGCATCGAGCTCGGTCAGGATTTTCTGTAAATGTGGGGGATAGTCTGTAGACAAGGTAAATACCGGTATTAGGTGACTGTAGAATGCAAACACTAAACCGTTAAGCGTGATATTTCAAGAGCTGGTAAAAACCTTGGTCAGGCAGTCATTACCGGGCAAGCCTGGCGTAAGACCACAGTGAATAGCTCGGTATCATTCAACGACTCGAGCCAAACTGCGCTCTGGTCGATGGGCTGGTGCTTTTAACCCACGCCAAAAGCCAGCATGGCATCGGCTACTTTTTTAAAACCTGCGATGTTAGCCCCTTTTACGTAATCAACCGACCCGTCCTCACGCTCTCCGTATTCTACGCAGCGCTCGTGAATGTCTTGCATAATGTCGTTGAGTAAGGTTTCAAGTTTTTCTGCATCCCAACTGATTCGCTCGGCGTTTTGGCTGATTTCCAGGCCTGATACGGCTACCCCTCCGGCATTGGCAGCCTTACCCGGGCCGTACATTATCTGAGCGTCTTGAAATACATGCACACCGTCTAGCGTTGTGGGCATATTGGCTCCCTCTGCAACGGCTATCACGCCATTTTCGACCAGCTTTTTGGCATCCTTTTCATCCAGCTCGTTTTGCGTTGCACATGGCATCGCCACATCGCAACTGACATCCCAGGGCTTTTTGTCTTTGTGAAACTTGGCGCCTTTAAACTCATCACAGTATTCTTTTATCCGGCCACGTTTAACCTGCTTAAGCTCTTTTACCCAATCCAGTTTTTCTTGTGTTATGCCGTCCTTATCATGAATAAACCCATCGCTATCAGATAGGGTGAGCACTATGCCACCTTTACTCAGAATCATCTCGGCAGCGTGTGTGGCTACATTGCCAGAACCGGATATCACGGCTGTTTTACCCTCAATTGATCCACCCTGGTGTTTCAACATGTTTTCCAAAAAGTAGACAGCGCCGTAGCCTGTAGCTTCCGGTCGCATTTGACTGCCGCCATATTCGAGTTGCTTGCCCGTTAATACGCCTTCCCAACGATTGGTTATGCGTTTGTACTGACCAAACAAATAACCGATCTCTCTGGAGCCAACGCCAATATCTCCGGCTGGCACATCGGTGTCTGGTCCAATGTGACGATAAAGCTCTGTCATAAAAGACTGGCAAAAGCGCATGACTTCAGAATCAGATTTACCTTTTGGGTTGAAGTTAGAGCCACCTTTACCACCGCCCATCGGTAAGCCTGTCAGTGAGTTCTTGAACGTCTGTTCAAAGGCCAGGAACTTTAATATGCTCTCGTTTACCGATGCATCAAAGCGCAAGCCACCTTTATACGGCCCGATGGCGTTGTTGTTCTGTACCCGCCAACCACGTTGCACTCTGATGTTGTGCTTGTCATCTTCCCAACAAACACGAAAAGAGATCACTCTGTCTGGTTCTGCGATTCGGCGAAGTATTTGTGCTTCGTGATAATCATCCTTGTCCTGAATAAAGCCAAACACATCCTGCGCAACTTCCCGTACCGCCTGAATAAATTCGGTTTGTCCCTGATTACGTTTCTCTACGCCTTGCATGAATTTTTCAAGGTCAGCGTGGTCTGATTTACTCATAAAGTTATTCTGATTTTAGGATGTGAGGCTGATTGAGTTATTGCTGCCAGATTCTAAACCAGTAGGTGCTGGTTTCTATTAGTTATGTAACTTTTTCAAAGCCTTGTTAATGCGCCAGCGACTGCGTCTGCACTGCTGGGCGATATTGCATGCAGTTTTGAGTATTTTCGCTAAGTTACTGGCGCTGGTGGTGGGTGTCGGTTTTATCTTGCTCTTTGCTGCGCTTGTGAATCGGCGTGAATGTGATTGGTTTACTAATAAGCATAAAGTTATACTTATGGTTTAACTATTGCTTGTAAATTAAACTAGTTTGATATATTCTCCAAAGATAAACCCTGAGTATAAATATGTCAGCAAAGCTAAACTGGCTTAGCCAAAACACGTTGCCAGGCTCGCTCGTCTTGCAATCGTGGCTAACGACACATGGTTTCAGTCCTCAGTTGTCTCAAAAGTACGTAAAAAATGGGTGGCTAACCAAATTGCGCTCTGGCGTATACGCACGCCCCGGTAAAGAGCCCGAATGGTATAACGCGGTCAGTTGCTTACTTGAGCAGTTGGACTTGCCAGTTCACTTAGCTGGCTTAACCAGTTTGACCCATCAGGGAAAAGCTCATTATCTCCAACTCAATGAATCAGTTGTTTGGTTAGAAATACCAGCCAAGAAAAAATTACCTCTGTGGTTCAAAGCATTTCCTGACTATTTAAAGGAGCGCAGTGCCGAGCTTGCCGCTAAAAAGATATCGGCTAAGCAATTACCGTCACTCGCAATACATCCTGAGTGGCTGCTTATTACCAGTAATAAACTGACGTCCGAAAAACCATCCGATCTGATTGAAGTGGAAGTCAGTGGCACAAAACTACGAGCAAGTAGTGCAGAGCTTGCTGCTTTTGAACTGCTTGGTGCAGTGCCGACATCAATATCGTTTGAGCATGCGGCGGAAGTTTTTCAAGGTCTTGTTAATCTAAGCCCTAATAAGGTCCAGTCACTTTTGGAGAGAAGTAGCGCAATAAGAACAAACCGACTTTTCTTGTTTTTAGCAAATTACTATAAGCACCCATGGTTTTCGCGCATTGACGAAACCTCTATAAAACTGGGTTCAGGAAAACGGCAAATAGTCATAGAAGGCAAACTCGACAAACGCTATCAATTAACGATTCCTGCAGAATTTTCAATGAATAAGGACATAGGTTGAATCGCACAATATGGATAGAAACTCAAACTATTACAAACAAGTTTCTCTAGTTATCGCCTGTATTCCACAGGTTGCCAAAGAAACCTGTTTTGCGACCATTAAAATCGTATCGATACCGGATTTGTACGGCGGAAAGCTATGTGCAGCGATGGACCGTCAACACCCGAGAGATTTGTTTGACGTTAAAATACTGCTGGAATCAAAAGGTATTGATCGCGATATTTTAATTGGTTTTCTAACTTACATGCTTTCGCACAATCGGCCATTATCGGAGATTATGAATCCGAGATGGAAAGATATTAGCGATATTTTTAATAATGAATTTATCGGCATGGCCTTTTATCCGATAAGTCTTGATGAGCTGGAGGCAGTACCCATGTTAATGGTAGGTGCATTAAAAGCTCAATTTACCCAAACTGATTTTGACTTCTTGTATTCGTTTAAGCTAGGTGAGCCGAAGTGGGAATTAGCGCCTCATGAGCAGATTCAACAATTGCCCGCCGTGCAATGGAAACTACTAAACATAAATAAAATGTCGGCTGAGAAGCGAAAAAAATCGTCGGCATTGTTGGAAGCAACGATGAATGACTGGCTAAGCACTCGCTCCAGTCAATGATGGATTACAACTCCGCCAACTTATTATAAAAATCAAGAAATATCTCATCCCGCTGCACATCATGTGCTTCGCGAATTAAATGTCGCGTTTCATCTTTTTTCCAAAACAGCTCATCATCCAGAATGGGAGAAGAGGTTAGCGCAGTAGGTACCCAATCCGGATTGATCAACCAGGCTATATCAATCATGTCCCAGATAACCCAGGAGCGGCGTGGGGTATCCTCTATTGCAAACATGGTGTGCAATGGATTGTTTGTATATAAGTGGTGTAGGTAGTCCCCCATGTCGCCTTTGCCTTTTACAAACTGCTCCATCTCGGGCAATGATATTTTTAGCTGAGCACCAACGTGGTAACCCGGCAAATAAATCAAAGGCACACCAGAGTCAAACATCAATCGCGAGGCGTGCAGGTCCTGCACTAAATTTAACGAAGGTCGGTTGCAGTTTGGTGCGTGGCTCGGATACGCTGAGGTCCAGATAACAACAATGTTCTCACGAATCTCTGGTGCCAGTAACAAGGCTGCCGCAATGTTGGTAACGCAGCCCATTGCAGCTATGTACAAAGTTTCAGTGCCGCTTTTTGCCAAATCTATAATCGCATCAACTGAATCAGAGCGTATTGGCTCATCAGCTGTTTGCATATACTCCGTAGCACCCCGAAAAACTTTGTCGTCCGGTGACATACCCAGCTTGTCGTAGACGTTAAGAATTTCCTGATAACTTAATTCCATGCCTTCGGCTGCGCTGACGAATTTTACATCCGCCGCTCGAGTGCCACTTTTATGTAAACGATGTATCCATCCCTGGAATCCGCCAACCAGGTGCTCGGGAATTGCTTTACCTTCGTCAATGGCACGTTCTGCATTGAGCAACTCTTCACGATGATGGGCAAACGAAAACGGTTCTGACGTAACTGCCTCAACGGTCATTTTATCCGGAGACAATAAGGCCCAGGCCAGGGCGTACTGATCATCGATTTCATTCGCGGTATCGGTATCAATCAATAAACGCACCTTTGATTCAGGTGGTGCTAAACGTTGCTTTATTAACTCCGGGTCAAGTGCCGGGAACTGATCTGATGTTCTCATGGGATCTTCCTTGTGGTGCACATTTGAAATAGATTAAACACGCCTGCTAAACCCGGGGTCGACGTGTTTGCTGCGTTAAATTAAAACTGACCGAGCCTGTACGGAAAACATTTTCATGGAATACAGCGTTACCGCTTTCGTCAAAAGCAGAACACGCTTGCAGTAGCAACGGGTGGTTTTTTTTCACCCCGAGTAGCTTGGCTGTTTTTTCATCAGCGACAATGGGGCTGATCTCTTCGCAGGCGGCAGACCAGACCAATTTGAATCGCGCACCAAGGATGCGCAATATAGATTGATTAGGACCGGTTTCTGGAAAGTCCTCGGCACATGCATCACGCATTAATGCGCTTGGTGCATAGGTATGTACCAGCATCTGCGGAACACCGTTGACTGTTCTTAGCCTTGTGACTCGGGTTACGGGTGTTGCTTGTAAGCTCTCGGGTAGTTCGGAATAAACTGATGCGCCGGGTGTAAACAATTCAAGCGATAGAAATTGTGATGCAGGCTCGTCTCCGGCTTTTAATGTGGCATCTGTAAACGAGGTTAAGCAGGTGTCAGAGGCAGGGGACAAGGTGATGACCCGATAACCACTACCTTGTTTGCGTTCCAGATAACCATCCTGCACAAGAATATCCAGCGCTCGTCTTATCGTGACTCTGGATATATCAAATTGACGTGCCAGTTCATCTTCTGTTGGCATGCGCCCGCCAACAGGGTATCGCCCGTCTTTAAGCCGCTCCATTAAAATGCCAGAGGCTTCTTTATATTTGGTGGTTTTATTTGCAATCATTTGATTCACGCCAGTGCATTTTCAGCATCGCGCAACACACGCCGATTAATTTTCCCAGAAGACGTCATGACAAATGCATCAACAAACTCTACTTCACGTGGGGCCTTGTAGGCAGCCAGGTTAGTACGCACATGTTCACTCAGAGACTTTTTCATCGCATCGTCTGCAGTTTCGCCATCACGTAACTTCACATACGCTTTAACAATGGAGCCGCGCTCAGCATCCGGTTTAGCGATCACGGCTACCTCTGCAACGCTGCCGTGACCTAACAAAGATTCTTCAACTTCTGCAGGGCCAATGCGAAATCCTGATGATTTAATTAAGTCATCGGTTCGGCCCTTGTACCAGAAATACCCTTGTTCATCGCGCACAGCCAAGTCGCGCGTGCGAAGAAAATCACCCAGTTCCATCTCACGTTCTTTTTCAGGGTTATTAAGATAGCCAAGGAAACGGGTGGGTGATTCAGCCAGGGTAACAATTTCACCCACCTCACCTGCGGGTACTTCGATACCTTCTGCATTAACTAACAACACACGGTGTCCAGGATAGGCGCGGCCCATTGAACCTGGTATGCGCGGGTATAAAGCGGCGCAATTGCCAATCAGGTGATTAACTTCAGTTAGTCCGTAGAACTCATTGCAGACAACACCGAGAGAATTTTCTGCCCAGTTTAAAGTTTCAGATGCCAGTGCCTCGCCACCAGTGCAGATAACACGCAAAGACAATGTGTATTCATCGCGTGGCGCTTTGTGTTGGGCCAATCGTTTGATCGCGGTAGGCGCAAGAAACGTATGCGTCACCTTATGCGTTTCCATAAAACGGTAGGCATAGTCAGCGTTGAATCGACCCAGTGATGTGGCGATGGGTCGCCCGGCCATCCAGGCGGGGAATAACATGTCAAGTAAACCACCAACCCATGCCCAGTCTGAAGGTGACCAATAGACCGCGTCTTCATCTTCCATTGATAAGTTAAAGAACAAATTGATTGAGGGTGTGTAGGCTGCTAACACGCGATGACCATGCATTATACCTTTGGGTTGACCGGTTGAGCCCGAGGTGTACATCAGCAGCGCAGGATCATTAGCGCCACCAAATTCTGGCGTGAACATCGGTGCCTCGGTCTCTAATGCAGCTTTAAGATCAATTTCATTTTCAACAGGGTCTCTGATGAAAACGTGTTCCAGATGTGGAAACAGTTCAGGTGCATCGGTTCGAAGGGATGCCCAAGCGTGTTCTGATGTTAACAGTACTTTAAGCTGGCAGTCGTTTAACGCATGTTGTAGTGATTGTGGTCCGTAGAGTTGCGACAAAGTCACAGCCACTGCCCCTAATTTGCAAACAGCCATGTGCGCAATGGCTGTGTCAGGGTGCTGGCCGGTGTGCAAGCCAATTAAATCACCGCGACCAAACCCGAGCTTTTGCAGTGTCGATGCCAAGTTAGTGGACGCAACATCAACATCTCTAAAAGTCCAGGTGCTAATCTTGCCGTCGGCCTCTTCAAAGATAAGCGCTGGGTTATCACGACTAGTTTCATCAAGATGACGGCCAAGCGTCATGTGGAAAATGTTGCTTTGCTCTGGCCACCTGATGTTCCAGTCACCGTTAGAGGCGTGCAGGTTCAAATGTGAGAGCGTTGCCTGATCGAGCGTGCTTAATTCATTCATGGGTGTCCCTCGTGTTTGTGCGACGTCAACACCAGCGCCGATTTACCCAGTGCTTGATCGGAATGGTTTTGTTTCACTTCAGCTTGTATAGAATGGTCTTTGTCAGAATGATTATGATTAGGTTGCGTCAATTTTAGATAACCTACAAAATCAGCATCGCTGATGTTCTCAAGACGAACCACCGTTTTGGTATCAGCCCCATCAAACTGAACCAAGGCAAAATCGCCTTCAGTGCCCGTGCAACGATTAACAATGTGCGCTTTACCAGAAAGGCTGACCCATTCGCCGTTGGTGTGTCCGCATTCGCAAACGTGTATTGGAGGAAAGCTGATTATTTTGCAAGCGCTGCAACTTCTGCCTAAAGCGGCGCCTTGCTGTAGGCCGCGAATGTATGGCTCAAGCCAGCCGGGGTGCAGCTGATAGTCAAGCGTTAGTTGATAGGGCGTGATCAAGCGACAGGTCCTTCAAGTAGGGTCACAGCGGCGGTTGTGCAAATGCCACCGTGCGTATCCGCCAGCGCAATCCGTGGTAGCAACGATGGCTGCAAGTTTGATTCATAAAGGCCTTCCAGAATAAGTGCGCAAGTGGCAACTTGAGCAACACCGGTTGCACCCACCGGTGCGCCTTGCCCCATTAGCCCACCTGAAAGATTGATCGGTAGCGACCCGTCTTTATTAAAACGTTCCGATGCCATGTCACCTGGAATATCTTCGCTTAGGCCAAGCGCGTCGATAGCCTGCAATTGTGCACCGGCATAGGCGTCGTACACTTCGGCAATCTCAATATTGTCAGGTTTAAGGTTGGCCTCCGAACAGGCGCGCTGCATAGCATCTCGTTTAGCGGCAAAATCGCCAGGGTCTGATCGTGCACCCAGGTGCAAAGTGTCTGACGCTGATCCCATACCAATTATACTTGGCGCTGTTTTTCGTGCAGCAGGCGCAACGTTTGCGCTTGATAAAATCAATGCTGCCGCACCGTCACTCAGTGGTGAACAATGCAGGCGTCGGTAAGGTGTTGCCAGCATCGGTGATTCGTCGATGTCTTGTTGAGTATGAATTCTACCGAGATGGGCGCACGGGTTATGCACGGCATTAGCGCGATTTTGTTGAGTGACTTTGTCTAGATGATCCGTATTTACATTGACACGACTCATAAAAGATTGAAATGACAGTGCGTACATTGCCGTGGCACTTACGCCTGTTATGCCATCGGTCCATGCATCAAAGGAAAAGCTGTATAACGATTTAACGGTTGTAGCCGACAGTTGAGAGGCAGACGGATCAACCCCCACGACTGCCACGTGCTTATGCGCACCGGATTGTATTAGCCGTGCAGCGGTTTGTACCGCAAGCTGACCTGAAGCTCCACCGCCTTCTACTCGCAACGTTGACGCGCCGATAAGGCCAAGGTCACTGACCAGCACGGAAGCCGGGTTTAATTGCAGGGTAAAAAAGTCACTCTCAGAGGCGACCACTAACCCATCAATGTCGCCTCGCTCAAGTGATGACATTAATAAGGCGTCGTTGAATGCCGCTGACGCCCAGTCTCTGAACGATGAGCCGTCAGTTCGTCTGTTGAACGCCGTGATGGCGGCTCCGCAAACGGAAACCTTTGATTGAGCCATGCAACTTCCTGTAGAGATACGACACAAAAATCATGCATATGGTAACAATATGACTTAACTAATTCGTAAAGACAAGTTATTGTGATTCCATAAGCTTCGATTGAGCCCGTATCCGTAAAAGTATGACCAGCTTCAGTGAACGCCAGTGACTGACCATCCAATCGACATCGATGCGGCCGAAGCGACGGTCTGGGGTCGCGCCGAACTGGCGTCTGCTGCATGGATTTGTTTTTGTGCCGGTGGTTTGTATGGTTGGAGCGCGCTGGTGCCTGTTATTGAGACTCTGTACAGCGGGACGACAGCGCAAGCAGGATTGGTGTTTTCCATTGCGATTGTTGCCTTCACTGTGGCGGTTATCGTGGCACCGCGTCTGCCTCATCAGTTTATCGGGCTGAAGGGCTGCGTGCTGTTCGGGCTGTTGGGTGCTGTGTTTCTGATGCTTGCCATGCGTGCGTCGACCTATCCAATATTCCTGTTCTCGTTTGGCGTTGGATTTGGCATGGCCAGTGGTGCGATTTATATCAATGCCCTTGGCGTGGCTGCCAATGCTGCACGATCTGCCGTGGTGACGCCATTGATGGTGGCAAGCTTCGGTCTGGGTGGTGTGGTGTTCGCGCTTGTGTGGCGCTGGTTGATCGTGAATGACTGGGGTGCTTTTGTGTTGTTGCCATTGATACTCGCGTTGTTGCTGGCGTGTTGTGTTGGTTGGTTCGTTGCCTTGCGAATGAACGCTGCATTGAATGCAGAAATGAACGCAGCAACGTCCGCTGCATCGAACGCACAAGCGAACGCACGAACTCCGTTGAGAAACTCTGCACGTGTAGGGTGGGAGCGAGTGCCACGCCTCACGATGCTTGCGTTGCTATGGGTAAGTTTCGCGCTCGGTTCGGCTGGCGGGCTGATGGTGCTGGGCCTGGCTGGAAAAATAACCGAGTCGGCAGGCGCATCCGCTACCATCACAACGCTGGCGATAGCCGGGGTTGCGCTGGGTAATACGTTAGGTCGCGCGTCAGTCGGTGGTATTAATGCGTGGCTCAAACCGATCAATACCGCGTTGCTGGCTGTGCTCATTGGTGTTGTTGGTTTGATCGTGACCGCGCTTGCAACATCGGCGATCCTCATAGCGACCGGCATCATCATTGTCGCCACCGGCTACGGCGCGGTGGCATCCACCATACCGGTGCTGGTGGGTGACCTGTTTGGCAAAGCCAATTTTTCAAAACTCTACTCGATGATTTTCACCGCATGGGGCATGGCGGGATTACTGTCGCCATGGCTGGCTGGCGCGATTCATGACCGAACCGGCGATTTTCGTGCAGCACTGGTGCTGGCACTGCTGGCGACTATTGGTTCTTTTCTGGCATTGCTTACCTTGAAACTCAAAGCCTGTAAGCGAGTTTGAAAACGCTGCTAACGGTATTTGTGAGTTTGGAGATGAATTTAAATCACACATAGACTGAGATACGATTTTGCTTGACATGTCCAAATGATTGTTATCAACTTGTCTATACATATTTGCTCAACATCGGGTTAGCAAAGGTTATGTGCTAAAGGACCGTGTTAGGCCATGGCGATTCTTGATTACCCATCGACCATCTGGGCAGACGCTCTGGAATTGTCGTCTGAACAGGTACCGTCTGCGTTGATTTTGGAAGGCACCTGGTGGCGTGAAACCGCGACAAAAGACCGTCTATCCAAGCTGACGAATGTCAGAGAATTAAATTTTCCCGATATGTTTATTGGGGAGTATGAAGGCGTTAATGTCGCTTATTGTTGCGCTTATGGTGCGGCAAGGGCAGTGGAACCTGCGCATATATTTGGGCAGATGGGTACGCCACTGCTTATTCAGATAGGGACCTGCGGTACGCTGGATGTCAATACTGGCACCGGCGTGGTTGTGCTCCCTGAGTCCTGCGCTGCCAGAGATGGCGTGTCGCAAATCTACGGTGCTGGAGAGACTGTTCATACAACAGACCATTGGGTCACTCGTGCAGAGACGTTGTTGCATGAACACAAGGTGGAAACACGCCGGGCAAAACATTTAACCTGGCCAAGTCTTTTTGCTCAATCCGATGTCATGTGCAAGGATTGGACTGCGGAGGGGTTTATCTCAATCGATATGGAGACATCCACGGTTTGCGCGGTCGCCGATCATTTCGGTGTCTCTTGTGCATCCTTGCTGTCTGTTTGGGATGCACTGCCGCATGGCCGAACATTTATGGATCCGCTTAGTGAGGTTGACGCCAACAAGCTAAAGCGGTCCAATGAAATTGTCTTTCAGGTTGCGTTAGAACTTGCTAAACAAGCCGGAACAAACTCAACAAGCCTGAACGAAGCAATGTAATAAAAACCAGTTGTTTAAACCGGTAAATGGAGGAAGAAATGAAACAATCTTTAAAGTGGGGAGCTCTTGCCTTAACGTTGTCCGTTGTGCCGATTGTGCCATTGACGGCATATGCTGACACAGCAGACGGGGAGTCGTTGATTGGTAAGCCCTGGGAAGAGATAACAACGATGGCGAAAGGCGGAGAGGTTAATTGGTTTCTCTGGGGCGGCTCTGACAACATCAATCAATACGTCACTGAATTTATCGGCGGCATTTTGAAAGATGAATACGACATCACGCTGAACCGGGTTGGTGTTAGTGACACGGTTGAAGTCGTCAATATTGTGTTAGGCGAGAAAGAGTCCGGGGTGATGGATAAGGGCTCTGTGGATATGATCTGGATTAACGGCGAAAATTTCAGAACCATGAAACAAGGTGGTCTGGCTTATTGCGGCTACACGGATACTTTGCCTAACAATAAATTGATTGACTGGGATAATCCATCGATAGCCAATGACTTTGGTGTGCCTGTTGAAGGTTGCGAGGTGCCATGGTCTAAAGCGCAATTTGCGTTTGCTTATGATACCGCTCGAACTGACGCACCACCTAAATCTATAGCCGAACTGCTCGAGTGGGCGAAAGCCAACCCGGGTAAATTTACTTATCCCGCGCCACCGGATTTCAATGGTTCAGTGTTTGTAAGACACGTGTTTTATCATGCCGCAGGTGGCGTTGATAATTTACTGGGAGATTTTGACCAGGCTAAATACGATGAGGCATCTGCAAAGACCTGGGAAATACTCAATGATTTAGAGCCAAGCTTATGGCGTGAAGGTAAAACCTATCCTGCATCCATTGCAGCCATGGAGCAACTCTATGCAAATTCAGAAGTTGACTTAACGTTTAACTATGAACCAGCAGGCGTTGGACTTAACATCGAAAACGGTGTTTTCCCTCCTACCACGCAAGGCTATGGATTGACTGATGGCACCATAGGTAATACCAACTACACCATTATCCCTTTTAATTCTCCTAACAAGGCCGCAGCACTCGTGCTGCAGAACGTGTTGTTATCAGGAGAGGCGCAGTTGCAAAAGGCATTGCCTTCAGTATGGGGTGCAGCACCAGCGATTGACATGTCTCGCACTGAGTCAGATATTCAGGAAAAGTTTGCGGCTATTGAAAAACACCCGAATGTGGCTCCAGCAGACGAACTGGCAAAAGCGGCATTACCTGAGCTGCAGTCATCGTGGATATCTGCAATTGAAAAAGGCTGGCTGGAAAATGTTGGTAACTAGCTGCGTTATTTGGTTGCGCTTGCGCTGGCTGGTTGCGCCGATTGGTCGCGTTAACTAATCGCGTGGAAAAGTCGCGCAGTATCGCGGCTCACTGAATTGTCAGTGGGTCGCTACTCCACATACTAGCGCCGTATCGATCAATGCTCCTTATCTTTTATGTCTGACAGATTAAAAATCGGATTGCTGCTTTTCCCGGCATTGAGCATTATCATTGTGCTTTTTTTCGGTGGGCTATTGATTGGGCTAATGCGCAGTTTTAACTACATGCCCATCATAGGATTGAATACACCAGATTTAAGTGCCTATGTATCCGTGTTTACTGACAAAGAATTTTATTTGTCATTTTTGCTTACGTTTCACATAGCCTTCACATCCACAGTTATCTCCTGCATTTTGGCAGTGGGTGCAGCGCTGCTATTGCGTCGACGGTTTATCGGCCGGGCGGTCATTAACTTTCTGTTTCAATTAAACCTGACGGTGCCACACCTGGTTGGTGCGATTGGCATCCTGTATCTGTTTTCGCAGTCGGGAAGCTTTGCAAGGCTTGCTGCACAGATGGACATGATAGCGAGCCCGGCTGATTTTCCGGCTTTGGTTTTTGACCCGTTTGCCATTGGTATTATTCTCCAGTATGTCTGGAAGGAAGTCCCGTTTATAGGTGTGATTATCCTGGCCAATATGCAATCCATAGGCGAAGACTACGAAAGTGTTTCCCGGTCATTAGGTGCAAGTCGCTGGCAGGCATTCAGGCATGTTCTGATGCCACTGATTTTTCCCGGCATGCTCTCCGCTTCTGTCATGGTGTTTGCGTTTACCTTCGGTGCGTATGAAATCCCCGCCATACTCGGTGCGAATTTTCCAGCAGCGTTACCCGTGCTGGCTTATCGTAAGTATACCGATGTTGATCTGGCGGCACGCCCCGAAGCCATGGCAATGGCAATAGTGATTGCACTGCTCAGTGCGATTATGATCTTTTTATACGTTCGCTATTCGCGGCGCAGGATCAGAGGCTAATGGAACGTAACGGCAGTTTACTTGGCAGTAGTTTTCGTTTCTTAACGGGTACTGTACTTATTGTCTGGCTCGTACTGCCATTGGTGCCGCTGGCAATCTGGTCTTTTGCCAAAGGCTGGTTCTATCCAAGTTTGCTACCCAAGGTTTGGTCTCTGCGAGCCTGGGAATATACCTTTTCGGAAACATCAGGCGTGTTAGACAGCCTATGGCTGACCATCGGAATTTCACTGGCGGCAACGGCTTTATCGGTTTTGGTTGGCGTGCCGGCAGGCCGAGCGTTAGGCATGTACGAATTCAAGGGAAAATCGTTTGTTGAGCTGTTAATTCTGGCACCCATGATTGTTCCGGGCATTGCTGTTGTGCTGGGTATCCATTCGATCTTTATTTCTATGGGACTAACCAATACTGTTCAGGGTGTGATTCTGGTGCATCTGATTCCGACCATCCCTTACATGGTGTTGGTTATGGCGGGGATATTTGCAAACTACGATCCCGCTTATGAATTGCAGGCGCGTTCACTTGGCGCATCCCCGCTAAAAACATTTTGGTACGTGACGTTGCCTGCGATCATGCCAGGCATTATTGTCGGCGCTTTATTTTCGTTTCTGGTGTCGTGGAGCCAGTATATTTTAACCTTACTAATAGGTGGCGGCAGGGTAGTGACCTTGCCGTTGTTATTGTTTAATTTTGCGACGTCGGGGCGTAATGATATTACCGGAGCGATCGGTATTATTTATATTCTGCCTGGCATCGTTATTCTTTTACTTACCGCAAAGCACCTGTCCGGTCGCAGCGGTGCAGTTGGAGGCTTTGGCCAGATTTGACACACGTCTCTCTACAAGAACTAACCAAGGTCTATCCAGGTTCGACAGAACCGTCGCTGGATAAGTTATCACTTGAAATCGCCAGTGGCGAATTAACCGCCTTGCTGGGGCCGTCGGGTTGTGGGAAAACCACCACCATGAAAATGATCGCAGGGTTATTAAAACCCACTGACGGCGATGTGGTATTCGATGGTCGTTCCATTCTTCAGGAAAAACCTGAAGATCGTGGCGTGGTTATGGTGTTTCAAAACTACCTGCTGTTCCCGTACATGAGTGTGGCGGCGAATATTGGTTTCGGTTTGAAGATGCGCAAAGTTAACAAGGCCGAGATCGATCAGCGCGTCAACGACATGCTCGATCTGGTCAAGCTACCGGACTTGGGTTCGCGCAGGCCTAGTGAGCTTTCCGGTGGTCAGCAGCAACGCGTCGCCTTGGCCCGTGCGCTCATTGTGCAACCCAAGGTGCTTTTACTGGATGAGCCGCTGTCTAACCTGGATGCGCACCTGCGTTTTGAAATGCGCGATCTCATTCGTAACCTGCAACAGGATATGGGCATTACCACTATTTTTGTCACCCACGATCAAGAAGAGGCTGTGGTGTTGGCAGACAAAGTGGCGCTGATACTGGATGGCCGTTTAAAACAATATGATGTGTCCAGTGCGTTTTATTCGCGCCCTATAGATAAAGCCACCGCGTTATTCTTTGGCGGGCAAAATTTTATTGCCGGTGAAGTGAGCAACGGTGTGTTTGCCTCCTCGTTCGGTCAGTTTCAACTCTCTGAACAAACCGATAATGGCGCGGGCACCTTGACCATAAGGCCGGAAAATATTCGTATCGACACCGCAGGCGGTGCTACTAACACTATCAGCAATAAAGTTGTTGCGACAATAGTGGAAAAAATATACATGGGCACCCAAACACGACTGCAATGTCAGGTAGGCGATACCGTGCTGCAGGTGATCGCTAATCCTAATGATGTACTTGAACATACAGTCGGCAACGATATCTCGCTAATTTTGCCGGCTCAAGCGTTGTGGGTGTTGCGGTCTTAACTACGCCAATAAGGAGTAACGATGAAATTTAGTGTGCATGCAGGGCTCTGGATGGCGCAATGGACCGACGAGATAACACCCATATTAAAAACAGTCGCAGACCTTGGCTATGACGGTGTTGAAGTCTCCCTGCTGGGTATGTCTGATGACAAGGCGGCAGCCTTGGGCAAGTCGGTGCGCGATCACGGTCTTGAGGTCACATGCTCCGACGGACTCTCTATTCAAAAAGACATCACCTCCGACGACCCCGCCGTTCGCGAAGCAGGCATCGAGTATTTAAAGTGGGCTATCCGAACTACATCACTGATAGGTTCGCGCGGTCTTGCCGGAGTTTTATATGCGCCATGGGGTGTCTTTGATCCCGCGAACAAGCCCGTAAGAGCTGAGCGCTCCGCCGCCGCATTTGCAGCTGTTGCAGATGAGTTAGAAGCGCACGATGTCACACTGGGTTTAGAGGCGATCAATCGTTTTGAAACCGATTTGCTGAATACCAGTGAGGAAGCTGTAAACATGGCGAATGCGGCAGGTTCTTCCAGAGTGGGTGTGTTGCTGGATACGTTTCACCTGAACATTGAAGAGAAGGACATCAAAGGCGCTATCACCAACGCTGCCGACAAGCTCGTGCATTTTCATGTATCCGACAATGACCGTGGCGTACCCGGTTCGGGTCATGTGCCCTGGGACGTTGTAAAGGATGCTTTGGACAACATCAACTATGACGGCTGGATAGTGGCGGAAATGTTTGTCATTGCCGGAAACCCTGCCAGTAAAGACTTAAACATCTGGCGCAACATTGAGCCAGAAGCCACAGCGGCTGCACAACAAGCGCTGTCTTTTATGCGTGGGCAGTTTGGATGAGCGAGGAGTTTAATCAATCAAAGTTTTATTCAGCACTGTTGACGCGATTCGAAACGCTCGAAGATGAGCTTAATAAACTGGATGCAGCCACCGGTGACGGTGATCACGGTTCAACACTGGTCAAAGGCTTACGTGCCATTGTCGACAGTGATGGCGCGACTCCGGTAAAAACGTTTCGGCGCGCAGCGGGTGGGGCGTCGGGCTCGTTGTTTGCCGAGGTCATAGGTGCACTTGATAAAACTTTGCGACAAGAGAAAGATCTTGTCGATGCTTTGCAGTTAGCAGCGACACGTATTACTCAGATAGGCCAGGCTGTCGCCGGTGATAAAACCATGCTGGATGCGTTGTTACCCGCAGCTGCATCCCCTGATACGGAAGTTAAAGCTATCGTAGACGCAGCTGTTCAGGGTGCAAATGCCACAGTGGATATGGTGGCGAAACGCGGCCGAGCCCGATATGTAGAAGGCGGCGGCGTGGGGCATAAAGACGCTGGTGCAACATCCGTTGCGGAAATGTTGTCTGTTTTCGCTGAACATCATTTGTAAACATAGTCTGCTAACTTAGTTTGCAGAACTAGTTTGCGAACTTAGTTTGTAAAAATAGCTTGCGAGACTAGATGCAAAACTGGTTGGCGAACCTAGTGCGAACCTAGTGCGAACTTTGTGTGCACCTGGTTTGCAAAATCAGTTGCGAATTTTGTGTGAACCTGGACAGGAACCTATTTGCGAACCTGGTCGAGAGCCCGAAGCTTAGGCTTATGGAAAAAGTGTCATGAAAAAACTATTCAATACCAAAGACAGAATGCCGGATGACATGATCGATGGATTTGTTGCAGCTTATCCCAATGTTGTGCAGTGCGGTGCCAATCCACGGGTAGTGCGGCGCACGCGGTTACGAACCAAACAGGATAAAGTGGCTTTGCTCATTGGCAACGGGTGTGGCCATGAACCCATCGCCATGGGTTTTGTCGGCGAAGGTCTGTTGGATGCCAATGTCGTGGGTGATGTGTTCAGTGCACCTTCGGCAGATTTAATTGCAGAAGGCATTGAAGAGGTGTGCGGCAAAGCAGGGGCGGTGTTGTTAATTTCGCGGCATGAAGGTGATGTGATCAATGGCAATGCTGCAGCGATGATGGCGCAGGATGACGGATTTGATGTGCAGCCTTTATTAATGTACGACGACATCTCATCTGCGCCCAAAGGACAGGAGAGTGATCGGCGCGGTGCTGCAGGAACGATGTTCATTTATAAAATTCTGGGTGCCGCCGCAGAATCAGGTATGAATATTACCGACCTGGTAACGCTCGGTGAATCGGTACGAGCGCAAACCCGTACGCTTGGTGCAGCCCTTTCACCTGGTGTGTCTCCACTAACCGGTGAGCTGATGTTTTCACTGGCTGATGATGAAATTTATATTGGTATGGGTGTACACGGAGAGCCCGGAGTCAGCCGCCGAAAAGTCGGTCCGGTTCGCGATTTGGTGGCGTACATGGTGGAAGAGATATTAAACGACAAACCGATTGATGCAAACACGCCCACCGTCGTGCTGGTTAATGGTTCAGGCGGCACCACCATGATGGAGCTGTTAACTGTTTATTCAGAAGTTAATAGCTTACTTGCTGGGATGAACATCACTAACGTATCGCCCATGATCGGTTCCTTTTCAACAACACAGGAAATGGGTGGGTTTTCAATTTCCTTGTTCACACCCACTCCAGCCATGCTGGAATATTGGCAAGCGGCGCACGCCTCACCTCACTTTCCAACTATATTCTCCGGCTCGGGAGCCAGTTAACGATGCAAAAACAAGCGCGTACATTTCATGGCGTGGCCGTCGACGCTGGCAGTGGCCTGGAAAAGATGCTTCGCGATGTGCGCGGTGCAAAGGCGACTCAAGATGATCTGAGTATTTTCAAGCGCAGTGTTATGCAAGAGCTTGGCGTCGGCGCTAGTACGGTATTAGTTGATTCGCAGTTAGGGCCGGATTTACTACCGGACTTTCCGGTTGGCTGCGAACCAACACTGGCCTATGAGGCAGATGTGTATCACATCTCGGACAATGACCGAATTACCGTGCTTCCCGAACACCTCAAACCAGAAGATTTTGCATCGTTGGGCGTAAAGCAACTTAAATTTTTTATCTACTACGCACCCGATGATGCCCCATTGCTGAACAAGAAGAAGCAGGCTCTGGTGGCCGGTATCGGTGAACAGTGTGCGCAACTTGGTTTGCAGTACCTGATGGAGCCGCTGGTCTATCACCCAACGATTCAACCGGGCACAGCGGAATACGCAAAGATAAAACCGGATATGGTTACCCACGTTACCGAGCTGTTTGCCCAGCCGCAATTTCATGCCGATATTTTAAAAGTTGAAATACCCGTTGATTTAAATTTTGTTGAAGGTTTTGGCGAACCGCAAAGAACCCGCGATGAGGCGCTCGATGCGTTTCGGCAGGCTGCAGAACCTGCAAAGCAACTTGGCTTGGTGTACTTAAGTGCCGGGGTATCCTTTGAATGGTTTGAAGCGTCCTTGCAGATGGCTGATGAGGCGGGCGTTAAATTCAGCGGATTTATGTGTGGCCGCGCGCTTTGGGCTGATGCTATTTCTGAGTTTGGCAGTGGTGGTGAAGATGCATTGCGACTATGGCTGCAACAGACAGGTATCCCTCGACTACAGCGACTGATAAGCGCTTTAGGCTAAGGCTTTCTATAAAAGAAAAGGGTTCAATCACTATGTCAGATAAGCTTACCATCGGGCTCATTAGAGCATCGCTGCCGAGTTACTTTCCTGAGAAGTACGATGTCTGGAGTCGGGCAGACTCAGCGTTATCGGTATTGTGTGAACAGGAATCAGCCGAGCTGTTTGTGGCATCCAGTATTCCCATGAACGCACGCGATACGCAACAAGCCCTGGACGAATGTGCCGCTGCTGGTGCTGATTTTATTTTGCTGTTGCACGGCGGCTTTACCATGGGTGATGTGGCCAGAACCATTGCCGCCGCACCGGTTAAGGCAGGCTTCTGGTCTGTGCCTGAGCCTGTGCGTACCGGCGATGTCCAGCTAAACAATTTTGTGTCGTTGAATATGTCTATGTCTATAGCGCGACTGGTTAGGGATTTGAAACAACATCCGGTTCAGTGGTATCACGGCGCACCTGAAAGCGATGCGCTTATTAGTAGACTAAGAACCACGATAAAAGCACTGAGTGCACAAAAGCAACTCGCTCAGGCAAGGATTGGTGTTATCGGTGGTCTGGCCATGACGTTTTACAACATGGAAGTATCAACGAACGCGCTTAAATTAAAACTGGGCGTTGAAGTCGCTCATCATGATATGCACGAACTGACAAACCGCATGGATGCCATTGATCAAAATCGAGCAACCAGGGAACTGGACTTAATTAAAAGAGCAGCAACAGTCAGTGGTGTTAGCGATGAGCAAATGATGCTGCAGTCCAAAGCAGTACTTGCGATGCAAGACATCAGTACAGAGAATAACTACGCCGCTTTAGCTGTTAGTGATTGGCCAGCGTTGCAGGAATACCCCGGCTTTCATCCAGGGGCCGCATTCAGCTGGCTGGAAGAACAATACCAGTTACCAGTGGCATCCGAAGGTGATGTGTTAGGTGCCGTGACTCAGTTGGTTGCCAAATCCATCAGTGGTCGAGTGGGGTACTTGCTTGATATGACAGAACCCGATCTCGACACCGGGCAGTTGTTAATGTGGCACGGCGGCGGCGGACCCTTGTATTATGCGGACGACGACGGTGCACGCTGGATTAATCACCCGATGATTGGCCGTGGTACAGAACAAGGACCCATCTATGGCGCGATAGCCGATTTTGTTTTTCGTGATGGTCCTGTGAGTGTGTTTCGCATTGCCAGAGATGGCAGCGCACTGTTTCAGATGAACAGCGTTATCGCGGGTCGTGACCCCAGCGGATTTACCGGTTGTCGCGGTTGGCTTGAAGCGTTTTCAATGCAAGGTGTTTCATTGACGCTTGAAGATACGGTCAATACGGTTATGGCGCACGGATTAGAGCATCATTTTGTTCTGGTGCCAGGGGATGTCTCTTCGGTGCTGGCAGAATTTGGTGCCTGGAGTGCGATGCAAACGTTTGGTCCACGTTTAGCTAAACCTTATTTATGTGCTGAAGATTTTAGCCAGGGCTGAGGAACATTAATGGAGTTCCCCCGCTTTAGTGGACACCGGGGTTATGCTGCAACTGCAGCAGGTTTATTATCTCGTCTGTACTGAGCAGGACTAGTGTACCCAAGTTTTGAGTGTTTACGCACTCTGTTGTAGAACA